>PPYF01113967.1_pt1 | contig 282224 bp, 162 predicted proteins | sample 1559871 | NCBI WGS metagenome assembly PPYF01 (sample SAMN08240021, study PRJNA423297) | Human gut metagenome, whole genome shotgun sequencing project. | reverse complement strand
GCAGTAAACGAGAAAAAACACAATTACAATTATTTTCTTTTGAGTCATAGTTTTGAGAATTAGTATTTATAATAAAAAGCAAATAATGAAATAAAAGAAACACAAAAGTATAATATTCAAAAGCAAACAACAAGAAAAAGCAATTAAAAAAGAAAATTTCTCTTAATTAGTTTCGTTTTACAACCTATTATCTTTATCTTTGCTTCAAATAAGTCACTAAAGAAAACCAAATAAAAACCTAAGTAAATAGTAAATCTATATAACCCTTTAAAAACAACTCCTGTATGAGCAAGAAACTACTATGTATAATGTGCTGTCTTTTCATCACATTATCTACATTTTCACAGAACAAAGAAGAAAGTTTATCTACTCCGGAATTATTTGACTTCGTATTGTTAAAATGCGATTTGAGCTCTCCCGTCAAAGACAAAGATGCAATAGACGGAGCCTTCAAGAAAGGATTAAACGGTATTTTCATCAACGACAAAGAACTGGCCAACTATGCTGCAAACAAAGGAATGGTAGCGGTCAGCAAATATACGATGTCAAAATGCCAGTCGATACTAGACAACATCAAAGAGCCGACTAAAACCACTCTTGTTTTCGCACGCGAAAGAAGTGACGGATATCTCCGTAACGCTTTATTAGATCACTGCTTTGTGGAACTCTTCAACGATACCATTTTCGGTGAGGAAAGATGGCTGAAGAAGTTGATAAATTCTTCTTTGGATATACGTACCCGTCTCATCAACAATAACACCCGGATGGTAGTTGACATCACCAACAAAAGCAGCATCCCCTTCCATATCCAGATTACCCAATGCGATCAATTAAAACCGGAGCAAAAAGAAGCTACTCTATCGCCAATGGGCCAAACCAGTCTGTTTTTCAACAGTGACTATATCAAGTCTCCCCAATATACGTTACACGCAAATATCAAAAATGCATTCAATACAGAAAAAAAAGTATTGAAGCATGTGTTCCGCCTTCACGGAATGGATTATATGGTAGGAACGGAATCTCAAAACACATACAACATCATTCCTGTACCACGGTCTCTTGAGAAAGGACAAGGCAAGTTTGTATTCAACAAAGAGACTCGCATTATACTAAAAGACAAAAATGCAGAAGCTCCTTTACGATTCCTGACCGACAGATTAACACGGACTGCACAATTACCTCTAAAGGTACAGAATAGCGCTCAAAAGCATTCCGGCAACTATGTGATTTTCGATCGCGCCAACGACTCTGCATTAGGAAATGAAGGCTACAAAATAAATATTTCACCTGAATATATACAGGTACTGGCGAATAAAGAAGCCGGATTCTTCTACGCCATACAATCTCTATTACAATTACTTCCTGCAGAAATCTACTCCAACACGACAGTATATAAAGACTCATGGAGCATCCCGGCGGCGAACATCACAGATACACCGCAATTTGAACACCGGGGATTACACTTAGACGTAGGGCGTCATTTATACCCTGTTCCTTTTATCAAAAAGTACATAGATTTAATGTCTATGCAGAAAATGAACCGCTTTCATTGGCATCTGACAGAAGATCAGGGATGGAGAATAGAAATCAAGAAACATCCGAAGTTGACAGAAATAGGTTCTATGCGCAAAGAAACAATCATCAACCGGTATTCTGCCACAACTCCAGGAATATATGACGGAATCCCTTATGGAGGATTTTACACGCAAGAAGAAATCAAAGAGATAGTAGCTTATGCCAAAGAACGTTATATCACGATCATTCCCGAAGTCGACCTTCCGGGACACATGCTCGCCGCACTGGCCACTTATCCTGAACTGGGATGCATGGGAGGTCCTTATGAAGTAGGGACAAGATGGGGAATCTACGACGACGTGCTTTGCGCCGGCAATGAAAATATCTATCCTTTCATCGAAGATGTATTACAGGAAGTCTTTAAGCTGTTCCCTGGAGAATATGTACATATAGGAGGAGACGAATGTCCTAAAACACGTTGGAAATCCTGCCCGAAATGCCAATCCAAAATAAAAGAGCTGAAATTAAAAGATGAACATGAACTGCAGAGTTATGTTATCAGGAGAGTGGAGAAATTCCTGAATAAAAACGGTAAAAAGTTGATCGGCTGGGACGAAATCCTGGAAGGTGGAATAGCGCCCAATGCTGCGCTTATGTCATGGCGGGGAATTGCCGGAGGAATTACAGCCGCCAAATCAGGTCATCCGGTTATTATGACTCCCAACACTTATGTATATCTCGACCATTATCAAGCAAGTATGGAAACATCTCCATTGGCAAACGGACGGATATGTTCACTTGAATGGACGTATGGATACAACCCCATCCCCAAAGAATTGACAAAAGAAGAAGCAGGACACATAATTGGCGTACAGGCCAATGTCTGGACAGAATATATAAAAACTCCGGAGCAAGTGGAGTACATGGCATATCCCCGTGCCAATGCCGTTGCCGAGATAGGATGGAGTAGCCCAGAGCATAAGAATTGGGAAGATTATTTAGACAGACTTCAATATCAGTTCAAAAGATGGCAATTTTACGGTCTGAACTGTGCAACTCATTATAAGACCAAATGATTTAACTCACTGACAGGATTCATTTGCTTGATTCCTTTCCGAACGGTTATGAGTGCTTTTTTGTGTTATAAAGATAGCGTCACTATCACGACTGGATAATGACGCTATACTCAAAGGATAGTGTCGCTATGTCGGTAGTATAGTGACACTATTTGCATACGGTACTAAATTTAGGTGATCGCTTCTCTATTGATATGTATTTCATAGCCTAATGAGTTTTCGTTTGACTTAAGTTAAACGAACGCTTGACTATAGTTGAACTATCGTTTGACAGTTGTCAAACGAAAACTTGTTAGGCAATTGAAAAAATAATATAGGTAAGAGAAAGAAGTAAAAGCTGCATATTGATGAGCTATTGTTGGAGACAGCGTTTTTAGTTCATTTCTGCACCGATAGGAACCAAGATTGTCCTTGACTAAAAAAAATGTTACGGACAGTTCTACTGCCCGTAACATCATACCTATCAAAAACACAACTAATAATAAATATACTATTGCATTTTCATGCACTAATCTACTTCATGAGCTAATAAAATCATTTGCTGGAACGCTGCCAGATCACGTAAAATCAAATCCGGATTAGGATGGACAGCAATAGCTGTCTCATACGTCGTTTCACCGGAAAGCACCAATACTCCGAGAGCATTTGCTTTTTGTGCCATCAATATATCGGTATAAATACGATCACCTACCATAGCTACTTGGTCAGCCTGTAAGTTATGACGTTCCATTATTCCGTTCAACATTCGCGGATCAGGTTTCCCAATCACTACATCCGGCTCCCGCCCCGTAGCATATTCCAAACTGGAACAGATAGAACCACAATCTACCAATACTAAAGGTTTATCCGTAGGACATACACGATCCGGATTAGTGGCAATATAGAGTTTCTTCTGATTAATCCACCACGCAGCACGGCACAAACGTGAGTAAATCAGCGACATATCAAAACTGACCACTACTGCATCCGGTTCATCATCAGCGTTATCCTCCGTAGACTCAAATCCGGCTTCCTCAAACTCTGTTATCATGCTGGGAGTACCCAACAAGAAAAGCCGCTTACATTCCGGGTGATGTATCTGTATATAATCTATTGTTGCCTGAGCCGATGTATAAAATTCATCTTTTGTAGCTTTAATGCCCATACCGGATAAATGCCGGAGATAATCATTCGTACTCCTCGAAGGATTATTCGTCAGAAATGAATAACCAATTCCCAAATCCTTCATTTTATCCAAAAAAGCAATCGTAAAAGGAAATAAGGTGTTTCCGTTATAAATCGTTCCGTCCATATCCAAAGCAATATGTTTTATGCGACGAATACGCTCCATAAGCTCTACACTCAATTTATTTTCCACCTCATTAATCATTATCATACCCATTCGCTTTCGCCGACCATGCGGCCATAAATATCAAAGTTCCCATAATAGCAATCAGAATTAATGCACCAACAGCAATATTCCAACCATAATGTTGAGCCAACAATCCTAATCCCCAACCGGAAACCAACGTACTAGCATATCCGAACAATCCCGTAAATCCGACTGCCGTTGCCGCCGCTTTCTTGGTAGCTATATTAGCCGCAGCAATACCGACCAGGGCTTGCGGACCATAGATACAAAATCCCGCAGCTCCCAACAAAAGCGTGGCAAGCCACATAGGAGGTTGGGATATGCCCCAGAATAAAGCAACGAACACCGTAGCCAATGCCATACAAATCACACAAACCCGTGGTCCACGTCCACCAAAGAAACGATCGGTTGCCCAACCGGCCACCAGCATCCCCACGATTCCGGATATTTCAAAAGCAGCAACCATCCAACCGGCATGATGAATAGAGACTCCTTTCCACTCTCCCAAAAGAGTCGGCCCCCAGTCAAGCACAGCATAACGCACGATATACACAAAAAAGTTGGCAATAGCCAGTACCCAAATCGCCGGGTTACCAAAAACATTCTTACGCACAAATTGCTTAAACTCGGCAGAAGTATCTTCTTTCTCTTCTACACCTTTTTTGGAGTTAAGCTCCGGAAGTCCCACCGAGCGAGGCGTATCGCGCAAAGCAAACCATAGGCCAACCGCACCCACCAAAGCAATAATGGAAGGAAACCAGAAACACCAGCGCCATCCCAGACTGACAATATATCCACAGACAATCACTACCAGACCCGCACCAACTGAATGGGACGTATTCCATACTGACATCTTTGTAGCCAGTTGAGTCGGAGGAATCCAATGCGTCAACAAACGGGCACAGGGAGGGAATCCCATTCCCTGAAACCATCCGTTCAACATCCACACAATTCCAAACATCACTACAGCAGAACTAAACCCAAACCAAATATTACATGCTGCAGAGAGAACCAACCCGGTCACCATAAAATAACGGGCATTCACCCGATCACCAACAAAGCCGTTTGCAAACTTGGAAACTCCGTATAGCAAACCGTGCAAAGTAAGGAATAGTCCCAAATCACCCTTGGTTATCCCCAAATCATCTTGCATGGCAGGCATTGCAATACTCAAGTTTTTACGAACAAAATAAAACAGAGCATAGCCTATCATACTTGCTATGATCGTCCGCGTCTGCCAGTATTTAAATTTCTTTGCCACCTCGGGCGCCATTCCTTGTAGTTCCATTTTCTGCCGTATTTAATCTGTTATTTCCCATATTTTACCTTTACCAAACAGGCCATCCAACCACTTTTCCATATATCCTGTGCGGACAGCCAAATCGAGAACCGTAAAACGACGACGAATAAACTGCGCACGGATAAACGTTTCACGCAGACGTTTTCGTGTAATACCTATTTGTTCGGGCTCTGTAGGAGCACCTACCTGTCGCAAACATTGCTTAACCTCTTTATAAGGAATTAATTGTTTGGATAGACGCTCACGGATTTCAGGCCAGTATTCTTTTAATTGGCGCAACTGAACAGCCAACTGTTCCCGTGTCACGTATTTTGCTTTCGTTTCCTGCAAACCTATATTCGGGAAATCAGTACCGGCAAACATATCAAGGGCTATCTTCTCTGCAAGATTCGGTTCGGGCCATGCCGCGCAACATGCTTCCACATCCAGTTTTTCCAAGGGAGTGTTCAGCACCTGTTCGTAAAATGCCGTGATGGCCAGCATACCTATACTCACCTGGAAACCATGGGAAATATGCTCGCCATGATGCAAATGATGTTCCATATTCCAAAGGTGGCTAAACTGGTGTTCCGCTCCTGAAGCCGGACGGCTCGATTTGGACCATTGCATGGCAAAGCCTCCCAGCATCAATCCCTCAATAAGCTGCGACACCGCTTTTTCATCCCCGGCCAGTGCACCTTCTGGATTCGAGAGTGCATCATGCAGTCCATCCTGCACAATCATCCATGCTTTTTCATCAATATCTTCCACTCCCATCCAATCGGCCAGAATCCAGTCGGCACCAGCGGTCACTTTTGCAAACAGATCAGCATATCCCGATGCTGTCATCGGTCCGGGAGCTCTTTTTATAATTTCAATATCAGCCAATACAGCTTGTGGTGCCGGACAGCTAAAAGTCTGCTTTGCCCCATTGGCAGTAATGGAAGCACCAAATGCCGTATACCCGTCCATGGAAGCAGCAGTAGCCACACACATATATCTTCTTCCAATCAGATGAGAAGCCAATTTCGTCAAATCATTAATTGTACCGGAACCGACAGCCACCGGAATAGCATCATGCACTTTCAACGATTCAACCAAACGGTCGACATACGAATATTCTGCATACAAATCGGAATCTGTAAAAACAAAAGACGGCAATAATTCAATATTCGCATTACGCAACTCCGCCTCTACTTTTTCACCTGCTACGCGATATGTTGTAGCATCAGCTACCACTATCGCTTTTTTACCTGCAAACTGTTCCTTAAACAGTCCGGCTACTTCATTTAATATTCCACTTCCTATGCGAAGAGCACGTGTCTCATTCGCCGCTTTCAAAGCCTGTTCTACTTTTGACATTTTCACAGTATTAATTGTTAGTTCACTAACCGGATTTTCCTTCACTATAGTAAACAGACGTTGCACCATATCAGGGCAACAATCTATCGAGATTGCAAAACTGTCCATACTTCTGTCGGTATATCAGATTCTATAATATCCGGTTTCTTATTAATCTCTTCCTTATATTTTGAAGCCCGTTCTTCTTTCGAAGACAGTCTGTCATGCGTAGGCGCCACACTAATCATACAACGCACGCCACGAGCATGGAGCATTTCAACTATTTTCTTATTTTCGGGCGTTAAACTATGCCCTACGTAAGCAATCATATTTTCCCAAGGCACGCCCGATATTGACAAGTCCTCAAACTCCTTCATGTTGCGGGCAAAAGCTGACATCATAATCGTCGGAAAACGGTCATAATAATATCTGGCCTGCGCACCTGTATGAACAGTCAACATCACATGTCCCTCCGCCTTATGCTTCTTGATTAAAGAGGCAATCATCGCCATCGGTACATCTTTCTTATCAAGGTTTATAATTGTTTTACCTCTACTCCATTTTATTACTTCTTCCAAGGTAGGAATCTTGCAGTCGGTTACTTTTCCCGAATGATCTTTCAGGCGAAGCTTCTGCAATTCTTTCCAAGTATAATCACAGACTTTCCCCGTTCCTGTCGTTGTACGATCCAAAGTAGCATCATGCATCAATACAACCACACTGTCTTTTGTCAGACGAGGGTCGATTTCAAAGAAAGCCGGCATCTGTTTCAGCACATTTTCCAAACCTTCGATACAATTTTCCGAATACCCTTCTTCGTATCCACCACGATGTCCGCTAACGATGATTGAGCCATCTCCCGTATATTTAAAGAAATCCCTCAACTGTGAAACATCATCGAACTTTAACAGATGTAGTTTTTCCTGCGCCGACACAGACTGTATTCCCGACAACAGAAAGAACATGAATGAGGCTACGAGTCCTCTCTGCAAAATCATACAACTTTTCATAAGCATTTATTTACAAACAACACTAAAGTATTTTTTTCTTCTAGTTCAAGATATATCCTCTTGCCAACCGGTTAAAATCGGCTATCTGTTCTTGTTCCCAAGCTTCGTCTTTTCCCAGTTCCGTAGCCAATACGGATGCTACTTTCGGAGCTATCTTCAGAGCAGCACGAGCATCCAGAAAAAGCATTCTCACACGGCGGGCCAACACGTCTTCTATATTCTGCGCAAACTCTTCGCGAACTGCCCATACCACATGAGCCGCTGTAAAAGTATAACCTTCATACAACTTTTCAGCAAAAGAAGGCTCTTTTTCTATCATCTTTTGTATTTTATCCGCATCACTGCCATACACATAATTCCAATCATTCTCATCAAATGCCTCTTTAGTATATCCATGAACTCTCAAATTCTTCGTCACACATTCCGCAGGAGACAATCCGCCTATTGCAATAGCCTGATTAATGACATCTTCAGCCATTGCACGATAAGTAGTCCACTTTCCTCCGGTAATTGTCAGAAGTCCCGATTTCGAACGATAAATTTTATGATTCCGCGAGATCTCTTTCGTTTTCTTCGAATCAGCATGTGTTGGCGCTGCCAATGGACGCAAACCGGCAAAAATCGAAAGTACATCGGCACGGGTTGGCTTTCGGTCTAAATACTGCCCGGCCTGATCTAATATAAAATCAACTTCTTCCTCCAACGCTCTCGGTTCCAAAGAAGCTTCATTCAAAGGAGTGTCCGTTGTGCCAAGTACCACCTTTCCATGCCAGGGAACTCCAAAAAGAACACGTCCATCTTTCGTTTTAGGTATCATTAATGCCGAGCGACCACCCAAGAATTTACGATCAACCACTAAGTGCACCCCCTGACTAGGACGCACTTTCCTTCGAGTATCGCACTCATCCATCTTCATCACATCATCCACAAAGACTCCGGTAGCATTCACCACCACTTTCGATTTTATCTGATATTCCTTTCCATCAAGCGTGTCGACGGCATGCACTCCATTTATTCTCCCGGTGGCATCTTTCAATAAACAATCCACCTTTATATAGTTCAAGCACACTCCGCCTTTATCAATAGCGGTGAGTGCCAATGTGATAGCCATGCGCGAATCATCAAACTGTCCGTCGTGATATACCACTCCGCCCCTCAATCCTTCATGTTTTAAAGAAGGTATTTCTTTCAACACAGATCGCTTCAGCATCGGCAATGAACGTCCCAACGCCTTGCGTCCTGCCAGCAAATCATAACAAGTTAATCCTATCGCATAGAAAGGCTTTTCCCACCAGCGATAATTACCTATTATAAAACGCATATCTTTCACCAAATGAGGAGCATTGAGTCTCATACGCCCACGTTCATGCAATGCTTCAACCACCATAGAAACATCTCCCTGTGCTAAATATCGGACTCCTCCATGTACCAGTTTCGTACTGCGACAAGAAGTACCTTTAGCAAAATCATGCTGTTCCAGTAGAATCACCCTGTACCCTCTGGAGGCTGCATCTACGGCAGCCCCTAACCCGGTAGCTCCGCCACCGATCACCAGGATATCGCATTCACATTTCCAATTGAGCATCCTCTCAAGCAAATCACTTCGTTTCATTTCTTATGAATATTTCGTTTTCTTTCTTTATTTGTAAATCAACACTGCAAAAATACACAAAAAGAAATATCATCCAATATAAAAAGCAAATTATTTTTCGTTAGAAGACTATTTTATATCTAAAACGGAAGTTTTACATCATAGAATGAAACTTTCCTTCTTTTTATTTGCCACATATTAATATTTAGTTTATCTTTGTGATAAAAATTGGGAATTATGACAAGTATTGCAGAAAGACATAAGTATATTCTTGAAAGTTTAGCAAAAAACGGCTTCATCAAAGTCAACGAAATTGCTAAAGAACTAGAAGTTACCCCTGTAACTATCCGAAAGGATTTAAAACATCTGGAAGAGAAAAAACTTCTTTACCGTACTCATGGAAGTGCAAGTCCGGTCAACCCACTGACATCAGATATTGATGTGCACGAAAAAGAAAAGCTTCGAAAAGAAGAAAAGAAAAGAATCGCTACTGCCGCAGCCAAATTGATAGAAGAAAACGATTCGATTATTATCGCTTCCGGTTCTACGGTACATACGTTTGCCGAGCATATCACTCCTATCAATCACCTAACCGTAGTTACAGCTTCCTTGAAGACCTCCTTATTATTAAATACAATTAATAATATAGAAGTGATTCAGCTTGGCGGAATAGTACGAAAGAACTCTTTTTCCGTCATTGGCGACTACACTTCTCTATTCTTTGAACAAATCACTTGCTCAAAACTCTTTTTGGGAGTAGATGGTATCGATCTTGAATACGGAATCACAAACTCTAATATTGAAGAAGCTGTTCTTAATAAGAAAATGATAGAGGCGTCATTACGCACCATCATCTTGGCGGATTCTTCCAAATTCGGACGACGCGGGTTCGGTAAAATCTGTAGTTTGGACTGCATAGATGTGATTATCACAGATTCCGGCATTTCCCAGTCAATGGCACAAGCAATTGAGGAAATGGGCATAGAACTTATCATTGTTTAAAACAGCCATATCACCCAAAGAATTATCCTGCTAAAGTTATCTTTAGAAAACCATAAGTATCCGGATGGTACAAAAAAAAGATGGACTCGTCGCCGAGTCCATCTTTTTTTTATTTATCATCAATAAATCTGTTACTTCTTCAGGATATCCATTGTATCCGATGCAATCAACAGTTCTTCGTCTGTTGGGATCACCACTACTTTCACTTTAGAAGCAGGAGTAGAAATGATTGCTTCTTCACCGCGAATCTTAGCATTTACTGCATTATCGAGTTCAACACCCATGAATTCCATATCTTTACAAACTTCACGACGGCATTCAAACTGGTTCTCACCAACACCACCCGTAAACAGGATAATATCTACACCGCCCAATGCAGCAGCATAAGCGCCGATATATTTCTTAATACGGTAATAGTACATCTTTTCAGCAAGGATAGCTTTCTCATTGCCAGCTGCACAAGCAGCCAAGAGTTCACGCATATCGCTTGATACCCCCGAAACACCCAGTACACCACTCTTCTTATTCAACAGATTGGAAACACCGGTTGTGTTCAAGCCTTCTTTTTCCATGATAAATGTTACTGCACCGGCATCAATATCACCGCTACGAGTACCCATCATCAAGCCTTCCAATGGAGTCAAGCCCATAGTAGTATCCATACATTTACCATCTTTGATAGCAGCGATAGAACCACCGTTACCAATGTGGCAAGTGATAATTTTCTGTCCTACCGGATTTACACCCAGGAATTCACATACACGTTTTGACACATAACGATGAGAAGTTCCGTGGAAGCCATAACGACGTACACCATACTTTTCATACAGTTCGTGAGGAATAGCATACATGTAAGCATAATCCGGCATTGTCTGATGGAAAGCCGTATCGAATACACCTACCTGCGGAATGTTAGGAAGAATAGCAGAAACTGCATTTACCCCTTTCAAGTTAGCAGGATTGTGAAGCGGAGCCAAGTCATTGCAAGCAGCGAAAGCTTCCAGCACTTCCTTGTTCAGCAATACAGATTCGCTGAAACGCTCGCCTCCGTGTACCATACGGTGACCTACTGCATTGATCTCATCCAAAGATTTAATAGCGCCGTATTCAGGATTAATCAGCGTGTTCAGGATAAACTCTACTCCTACTGTATGTTCAGGAATATCTTTCTCCAATATTTTCTTTTCACCATTCGGCAAAGTAAGTTTCAAGAATGATCCTTTCAGACCGATTTTTTCGATACCACCTTGTGCAATCACCTCTTTGGTGGTCATATCGAACAATTTATATTTAATAGATGAACTTCCGCAGTTCAATACCAGAATCTTCATGTCGTTGTCGATTTATACTTAATAGTTTATATCTAATACTTATTTATTCGCTTTTGCTGCAATGGCCTGATTAGCTGTGATAGCAATCATGCGATATACATCTTCGATAGAACAACCACGAGACAAGTCGTTTACCGGACAGGCAATACCCTGAAGAATCGGACCAACAGCGTCAGCATGTCCCAGACGTTGAACTAATTTATAAGAAATATTACCAACTTCCAAACTTGGAACGATCAGCACATTTGCTTCTCCGGCTACTGGAGAACCCGGCGCCTTGCTAGCACCCACTTCCGGTACAAGAGCAGCGTCAGCCTGCATTTCACCATCCAAATCAAGAGTAGGAGCCATCTCTTTTGCAATCTTAGTAGCTTCTACCACTTTATCCACTACTTCGTGTTTAGCGGAACCCTTGGTAGAGAAGCTCAACAGAGCTACTTTCGGATTTTCAATACCGGCAACGGCTTTCGCAGTCTGCGCAGTACAAATAGCTATTTGTGCCAGCTGATTAGCATCCGGAACCGGAGTTACAGCAACATCACCCATGACCAGAATGCCATTCTTTCCGTATTCAGGAGCATGAGTCAAAAGCAACATAGCACCAGACACGCAAGTGATTCCCGGCGCAGTCTTGATAATCTGCAAAGCAGGACGCAATACATTACCAGTAGTGTTACGGGCACCAGCCAACTGACCGTCAGCATCACCGCTCTTAATCATTAAACAACCATAGAACAAAGGATCGCTCGTCAATTTGCGGGCTTCTTCGATAGTCATCCCCTTCTTTTTACGAAGTTCACACAACAACTGTGCATATTCTTCGTGTTTCGGAGAAGTTTCAGGATCAATGATAGTAGCTTTACCGATGTTTCCCAATCCCCATTTTGTAGCAAGTTCATTAATTTCATCCGGTTTACCCAGTAAAATTAGATCGGCTACTTCATCTGTCAAAATCATATTGGCAGCTTTCAATGTGCGTTCTTCAGTTCCTTCCGGAAGAACAATACGTTGGCGATTTGCTTTCGCACGCGCCACGATTTGGTTGATTAAATTGAGCATAGATATATTGAATGTTATTATAAAACCTCATTACAATTTGTAATTTGCGGTGCAAAAGTACTCAATTTTGCAATATCCACATTACAATTTCGCCTATTTTTCTCTTCCAAGTCTAAAATATTGTAATATTTAACACTGTACTCCTATTTTTCATACCTTTGCAGTGTTTTCAAACAAAATCAATAGGTTATTAGTTATGATACGTCAGTGCGCCATTTTATTTGGCTGTTTGGCTTTGGGTGAATTAATAGTTTATCTTACGGGTATCAAGCTCCCCTCCAGCATCATCGGTATGCTGCTGCTCACCCTCTTTTTAAAATTAGGTTGGATTAAGTTACACTGGGTACAGGGATTGTCCGACTTTCTGGTTGCTAACTTGGGATTCTTTTTCGTTCCACCCGGTGTGGCTCTTATGTTGTACTTTGATGTTATTGCGGCTGAATTCTGGCCGATTGTGATAGCTACCATTGTCAGTACCGCACTTGTACTTGTTGTAACGGGATGGGTACATCAGATCGTCCGCAAGTTCAGGCTGGCGCGTCAGATCAAACTGGCACGCAAACTTCATCTGTCAGATTTCCATCTGCCGGAGAAACTACACCTTAAAGATAAAATCAACTTAACGAATAAAGACAAATGAGCTTCTTAGAAAATAATTTCTTCCTGCTGGCCATTACCTTCGGGATTTTCTTCTTTGCCAAACTGCTTCAGAAGAAAACAGGACTGGTATTATTAAATCCTATATTGCTGACCATCGCACTATTAATCATCTTCCTTAAAATGACCAATATCTCTTATGAGACATATAATAAAGGAGGACATCTGATCGAATTCTGGCTACGCCCGGCCGTTGTGGCTTTAGGCGTACCTTTATATCTTCAACTGGAAATGATAAAAAAGCAGTTATTGCCTATTCTACTGTCTCAACTGGCAGGCTGCATCGTCGGAGTTATTTCAGTAGTACTGATTGCGAAATTCATGGGAGCCTCACAAGAGGTAATCCTGTCACTGGCTCCGAAATCGGTTACGACCCCGATTGCGATGGAAGTAACCAAAGCTATCGGCGGTATTCCGTCACTAACGGCGGCAGTTGTTGTAGCAGTAGGTTTATTAGGGGCTATCTGTGGCTTTAAGACAATGAAAATCATGCGCGTAGGCAGTCCGATCGCCCAAGGGCTTTCAATGGGAACAGCCGCTCATGCCGTCGGAACCTCCACTGCAATGGATATCAGCAGCAAATATGGAGCATACGCCAGCCTGGGACTGACGCTAAATGGAATATTCACTGCACTGCTAACACCTACTATCCTTCGATTATTAGGTATTTTGTAAAAACAAAATCTCTTGATTTTCCGTTATATAAAGAGTTAAACGCAAAAAGCAATCTTATGATTCCATTTAAAGATGTCACGTTAGCAGACAGAGACACAATCACCTCATTCACGATGAAAAGTGATCGCCGCAATTGCGATCTTTCATTCTCCAATCTTTGTAGTTGGAGGTTCTTATATGATACCCAATTTGCAGTGGTCGACAACTTCCTGGTGTTCAAGTTCTGGGCGGGAGATCAACTCGCTTATATGATGCCCGTAGGTACGGGAGATTTGAAGGCAATATTGGGGGAACTGATAGAGGATGCCCGCAAAGAGAACCAGCATTTCTGTATGTTGGGAGTGTGCAGTAATATGCGTGCTGATCTCGAAGCTATCCTTCCGGAACAGTTCACATTTACAGAAGACCGCGACTATGCGGATTATATCTATTTGAGAAGTGATCTTTCAACACTGAAGGGTAAGAAATTCCAAGCGAAAAGAAATCATATCAACCGGTTCCGCAACACTTATCCGGATTATGAATATACACCGATCACTCCGGACCGCATTCAGGAATGTCTGGATCTGGAAGCAGAATGGTGTAAAGTGAATCACTGCGACCAGCAGGAAGGGACGGGCAATGAACGTCGTGCCCTGATTTATGCCCTCCACAACTTCGAAGCACTCGGATTGACGGGTGGAATTCTTCATGTGAACGGTAAAATCGTAGCATTTACATTCGGTATGCCTATCAATCATGAAACGTTTGGCGTGCATGTAGAAAAAGCGGATACCAGCATTGAAGGCGCGTATGCTATGATTAATTATGAATTTGCCAACCGGATTCCCGAACAATATATCTATATTAACCGGGAAGAGGATTTAGGTCTCGAAGGTTTGCGCAAAGCCAAATTGTCTTACCAACCGGTGACGATTCTGGAAAAATACATGGCTTGTCTCAAAGAGCATCCCATGAATATGGTTAAATGGTAAACTCTTTATAAATATGATGATAAAGGAGCAAGTAAAAGCATTGTGGAAAGTCTGTTTTGACGATAGTGAAGAATTCGTCGAGATGTACTTCAGACTACGCTATAAGACAGAGGTGAACGTTGCCATCAAAAGTGGTGATGAGGTAATCTCTGCCCTTCAAATGCTTCCTTATCCGATGACTTTTGGTAGAGAGACTGTACAGACCTCCTATATTTCAGGAGCCTGTACGCATCCCGATTTTCGAAGCAAAGGAGTCATGCGCGAGCTTTTATCACAGTCTTTCGCCCGGATGTTACGGAATGGAGTACACTTCAGCACATTGATACCGGCAGAACCCTGGTTGTTTGATTATTATGCCCGTATGGGATATGCTTCGGTATTCAAGTATTCAACTAAAGAGATCGTTTTGCCCGAGTTTATCCCTTCTAAAGAGATAGCGGTCAGTGTTGTTTCAGAATTTCAGGAGGAGGTCTATTCTTATTTGAATAAGAAGCTTTCCGAACGGGCTTGCTGTATTCAGCACACACCGGAAGACTTTCAGGTTATTATGACCGATCTTGCCATTAGTGGAGGTTATTTATTTGTAGCCAGACAGGAAAACGAAATCAAAGGAATAACCATTATATATAAAGGAGACAAACATATCATTATCAATGAACTTTGCGCTGATGATAAGGATGTGGAATATAGTTTATTGCATGCGATCAGGCAGCACACCGGATGCAAGCGCATGGTTCAACTACTGCCTCCTGAAGATAAACAACCTCAACATCCGCTAGGTATGGCACGTATCATTAATGCCAAAGAAGTGCTGCAAATCTATGCCGCGGCTTTTCCTGAAGATGAAATGCAGCTGGAATTATCGGACAAACAATTGTCTGTAAACAACGGCTATTATTACCTATGCAAAGGAAAGTGTATGTATAATACCGAGCGACTTCCCGGTGCACATATACAAATGAATATTAGCGAATTAACCAATAGAATACTTCAGCCTTTAAAGCCATATATGAGCTTGATGCTGAATTAAATTTTAGGCACGGATTACACGGATTACGCTGTTGACTTATATTAAGGCATGCCTCTAAGAGCTGTGAAATCCGTGTAATCCGTGCCTGTATTTATTTATTCAAATAACGAACCCGTTCGCAGGCTGCCAATAGAAACGCACCTACTCCAAAATTCGAAGTTGAGTTTGCGTCTACCACCTGACCGGGTATCGCTTTCTCACCAATCGGTTGCACATAACCAATCTTGCCATCAGGCTGCAAAGCAACTGTTGAGAGATATTTCCATGCTTTTTCAACCACCGGCTGATATTCTGCAGCATCCAGGAAACCGTTATTGATTCCCCATTGTAAACCATAGGTAAAGAAAGCCGTTCCACTGGTTTCCGGTCCCGGTGCATGCAGCGGATCGAGCATACTGCGTGTCCAGTAACCTTCCGGCTGTTGACAAGCAGCAACCGACTTAGCCAGGGTACGGAAACGATCTATATATTCCGGACGATACTTATCTGTTTCAGGAAGTTCTTTCAAGACTTTTGCCAATCCGGCCAATACCCAGCCGTCTCCACGTGCCCAAAAATCCTTTTTGCCGTTCACACTCTTGTGTTTAGGATACACGTATTTTCCATCCCGGTAATAAAGTCCGGCCTCTTCATCATACATAATACTATCAGCATAGGCGAGGTATTCATGCAGTTTCTCCAAATAGAGCGGATTCTTAGTAATGTTATACATCTTTGTCATGACCGGCATGACCATATATAAGCCATCTGCCCACCACCAATAATCATGATTGGGGGTACTCATCTGATATTCCATCACTTCGCGGGCACGGGCTATTTTCTGTGTATCCGGTTCCAGATTATAGAGATCGGCATACGTCTGGAAACAAATCTGATAGTCACCGAAAAGCACATAATCATCACTTTCACCGTAACTGTACTTCCAGTTTTCCTTATGATCTGATTTTGCCCCTTTCCATTCATTATGTTCCGCCCAGGCTTTCGAGTATTCCAAGTACTCCGGCTGCTTAGTCAAAAAATAAGCTTCCATATTTCCGGTGTGATAGGCGGCATTATCCCAAAAAGAACGTCCGTGTTCCGGATGATTCGTCTGCCAATAATGATTCACTTTATGAATGGTGTTTATCACTTCTTCAGCAGAAGCATCCTTCTTATCCGTACAACTTGCACAGATTGCACCGCCTAGAAAGAGTGCAGAAAAAAGAGTTGCATATAGTTTCTTCATATCTTTATTTATTTGTATCCATATTCGTTTCCAATACATATATCATTTGAGGCTCAATTTCCGCTGTGCGTTCACCGTCTCCCTGACGGGTGTGTTGTACAAAGAGATGCAGTTTCCGCTGCTTTTTCCAAAGTTCCGTATCATGAGAGGGTTCCCAGGCATCCACCGAAAAATCCGTCAGATCCGTTATCGTCCACTTACTCGTACCCACATCAGTCGCATGTGCCATCGACACACGGCTTCCCCGTTCTTCGTCACGGAAAATATAAAAGACTTCTCCACCTTCTACCACAATACGCGGACGGGCAATAGGGATCATTTTCGTACCTCCGCCCTTCAAGGTAAAAGGTGTCCGGCGATCGGTTATCTGCCGTTGATGCCACATCTTCCCGTCATTCCAGACGATGCGGTATTGAGGAACATCACTATCGGGTTCCCGCCAATAAGTAGCTATATACGGATTTCCTCCTGCATCAGCACTCATGCTCGTCTGATTAATCAACTCACAGTTTTGAGGTAAACGACAGGCATACTCCGCATTGGACAATTTGATCGGGAGTTCATATCGTTCTCCACTCGTCTTATACCAAGTTACCCCATTATCAAAAGAACGGGCATAACAAATATCATGGTTTGTTTCCACATGCCAGGTCTCGCGCCATACCCATGAAAGATGAATCGTCCCTTTCTCATCAACATATAACTGCCAATAGGCATTCCGTTTATTTTCTCCGTCGATCAGTATATCCTGCACACGAGTCCATTTGTGTTCTTTCAGCGAATAACGGTTCATTACCAGATTTCCACGACCCGAAGAACCGGAGCGGTAAACAAACAATAAATCTCCTCCGGATAAAGGATAGAACTCCGGATAGGTGACATTTCCTTCGTCAACTCCGGTCATGGGCATTTTATCCCCCAGTTCCAAAGAACCGGGAGCAATGCTCCGGCAGTAATTCAATGGATGTCCGTGATGGTCAAAAGATACGTGTATATACCCTTCTCCATCTATCATCATGCTAATTATATTATGAGCATCCTTCACATTTCCCTGATATTGGGTGCGATGTAATGTCCATTGTTCCGAATCCAGTTTCCGCTTTCCAAGTACCAGATAGCCATTGTTATCGTAATAACTGATATATTGTTCATCACCGTGTGTAACCAGCGAGTTATTCCGAAAGACCGTCGTATTGACCGAAGTACAGCTATACCCTTTTCCCACTTCAACCAAATGCTGGGAACAGGCAATAACGGGAACGAGCATTATTCCGCAAAGTAGTAGCAGTATCCGTTTCATATTTATTTTTTATTTGTCAAAGATAGAAAGGTTCCATTTTTCATGCCAAGGGATAGTTATTTTCCCTTCTTTTACCAACACAGGCAACCATACATAACGGGAATCTTCCAAATCCTTCTTCTTCCAACGGTCGAACATGGCAATATATGCATCCTTCTTTCCGACAACAGGCTGGACATAAGTACTCTGGGCATAAAACGTTTTATCCGCATCCGGTCCCGTACAAGGGTTTCCGATTGTCTTCCATGTTCCCATAATAGAATCGGCTACTGCGATCTCGGCTATATTAGGATCCCAGCCAGTACAACCGGAGCTTAACATATAATATTTACCATTATATTTAAATACTGCCGGAGCCTCTCTCGATTCTTTTACGAAATTGCGTGTAAAACGTCCGCTCGGTTTCAGATAATCATCAGTCAGAAGGCTGATATACATCGTTTCATTATTTTCTGAAGAATAAAACTGATAAGCACGTCCATCATCATCCACAAAAACAGTCTGATCGCGGCTCATCGCATTGTTCGGACGAAAACTTCCCTGATAAACGAACGGACCGACAGGAGAATCGGAAACTGCCACTCCGGCACAAGCCTTACTGTAATCAGCACTTTCCACATGGGCCCACATTACAAATTTGCCCGTTTTCTTATTATAAACCACTTTCGGACGTTCCAATACTTTGGAGGGATGCAGGTCATGATTCGGATCGTCTTTAACTGCCGGAAGTACAATACCCTCAAATTTCCAATTCAGCAAGTCTTTAGAAGAGTAACAACCTACTCCGGTCACATCCGTACGATAACACTCCCACGTAGCCCAGTCAGGCAAAATGGTTTTCCCTTTCTTGTATTCGCCATACCAATAGTAAGTGCCGTTATGATATAGAAGTCCACCACCATGGGCATTGATCGAATTCCCGTCCGTATCTTTCCAAACTTCTCCGGGGATAAAATTCGTATTCTTTTGAGCCTGTACGGATATTGGCAATAACGATACACAAACCACCCCTAATAATATAAACTTAATTATTCCACAATGTCTATTCATCTTCATGATATTAAATAAGATTTTTCGTTTACAAAGATAGATGATACATTAAACATAAAGGTCTACTTATGTGTCAAAAAAGGACTAAAAAACAGTCATTTTCCGATAAATGTACGATATTACGGAATATTTGTACATTGAATTTAGCCATCATCTATTATATAATACGATACTAATGGGGATTCCACCTATCAATCCATTCGATAAAAGGAATGCCCTCCTCATTAAATTGAATGGGTAACCAAATATATCGCGAATCAGCCAAACTTTTAGGACGCCATACATCTGCCATAAATATGATCCGATCTTCCTGCCCGGACAGAGGCAAGATGTAGGTGCTTTGCCCGCCAAATGTTTTATCCGCATTTTTGCCTATACAGGGATTCGGAAGCTGTTTCCATTCACCCCAAATAGAGGTTGCGGTTAATAGCCGTGCCTTATTCGGCTCCCAACCGGTACAGCCGGACGTAATCATCCAATAAATCCCATTTTTCTTGAAAATAGCCGGTGCTTCATTGTGTCCGCCAGGGAAGATACGGATATATTTTCCTGAATGACTCAAATAATCATCCGAAAGTTCTGCTATCTGTAAAGTCAGGTTATCTTCCGATGAATAAATATGATATGCCTTACCGTCATCATCCACAAATAAAGTCATATCCCGGGACATTTGCCCGCCTTCTAAATCACGGTGCACAAACATTCCGCTTTCAATAGCCCCATACCATTCAGGTGTCCACCATTCTTTATACTTTTCAAAATTCCATTTCGCCTTTCGTTCCTTTTTTGTCATATTTAAGGGAAAGATACCCGGATTTACACGACTGGAACGGATGAAACGATAGGGTCCCACAGGCGAATCGCTGACAGCAACAGCTGTTCGTGCAGGTCCATATCCTTGCCCTTTTAGTTCCAAATGCAACCACATCACAAATTTGCCGGTCTTTTCATTATAGATCACCTTCGGACGTTCCATGATACATCCTTTTTCTATATCGCTTTCTACCTTATCCGATACAGCTAAAGAAATTCCTTCATATTTCCAATGACATAAATCGGTTGAAGAATAACAACTCACTCCTTCTTCTGTGACAAATCCGGAGTCTGGGCGATGTTCGCCGAACCAATAATAAGTTCCTTTGTGGAACAGAACACCTCCACCATGTGCATTAATCACATTCCCGTCCGTATCCCTCCAAACTTTACCGGAAGCAATTGCCTTTTCTTTCTGATAGACTCTGACATAATCAATTTCGTATTTCATCGGCAAGGCTGCTTCATCAATCGGGCCTCCGTTAATACCGCCAATAGCAAGATTTAGCAATAAGTATTGCGGTTTGGTAAACGGATTTATTCCTTTACCTATTTTCCCATTAACAGTATTCTTCAAAGGAATCTCATTAAGCAACTCATCGTCCAGAAAGAGTTTGATTGATTCTTCATCCCAGTCCATACGCCAAATATGGAATTTGGACGCCCAATCAATATCTTTATCTGTAAAGTGGGAGTAAGACGTAGCCTGACTATCCCATTTTGCGTGCCAATGTTTATCCGTTCCCCATGCAGCATTTGCCAATATATGAGGTTTCCCCTTTATCTGATAATACTCCATTATATCTATCTCACCACAAGAAGGCCATTCTAAGCCACTCCCTAAAGTCCAAATAGCGGGCCATGCACCTTTTGCCACCGGAATGCGTGCTTTTATCTCAAAGCGCCCGTAAAGAAACTCCTTCTTTCCAGCGGTAGTCACAGAAGAAGAAGTATATCCGATAAACTCCCGCTTCTTGCGCCAATCATTACTACCGGGCACATAAAGAGGATTTTTTCTACTTTCCTCCTTCCGAGCCTCTATAATGAGCAATCCGTCCTTGCATATTGCATTATCCGACTGATACCACTGCGCTTCTTCGTTACGGGCATACCCTTGCTCAAAGTTCCACACGGATGAGTCTAATGCCCCATCCGTATTGAACTCATCACTCCAAACCAGTTGCCAATCATCTTGTGCAAAAGAAGCCAAAGAATATAATAAACAATAAAAAAATGTCATCCAATATCTATATCCACTCATTGATACCTATTTTATTAACAACAAATAGCATCAGCAATCATGCTGATACTATCTGTCCTAAGATAAAAATCCAATCCTACATTCTTAGTCAACTTTACTTTCATCAGCAACAGCGTCCTGCCAGTTATCCCACATCGGAACACCCGGATCATAGCCGTCATATCCCGGATTCTGACTAAGCTGTCCTTTCAGGTTACCATCACTTGAGCTTTTAGGTATCGGGAAGTAGATATTGTGCGGTGCCATCAGATATTCACGCCCTTTGACTGTCACATTATGCTTATTATAATAATTATTATAATGCTCAATTCTCTGAAACCAATAGCTATTTTCTGATAGTTTATCAACCGAATAAGTATTCCCCCATTCATCGGACTTACCACTCAAAGCCAAACTGTAAGAAACGCGGCTCAACTCCATATGTCTCCATTCTTCCATATACAATTCACGGGCACGTTCGTCCATAATATCGCCAATAGTTACCCCTGTATTTGTTTCCGGATACAATTCGTCACAATCTGCACGTTTCCGAATAACATTCACATCTTCAGCCGCACCTTTAATATCACCCAAATAAAATTTGGCTTCGGCACGTAGCAGATATGTTTCTGCAAGACGGAAACAATACCAATCAGCAGCACCACCCTGATAATTATTATTAGTAGGAAGATCCTGTTCCGGAGTTTCCACCCAAAACTTATAATGAGGCCAATCATACCAACAACGGATTGTATCCGAACACAAGATATTACCATTGTCATCATAAAGACGAAGATTCTTTCCATACCATTCCTTATCACCCGGGTCATTGTACTTCATATCCTCCATACGCGCCCAGTTGCCTACCTCACTATTGTGCCGCAAATCACCTTTATCATCCTTTCCATTCACATACCATAACGAATGTGTAGCAAAATAAGTAGGACGAATATGCCCAATTCCTCGTCCCAGAGCCTTATTATAATCGTACATAGGGCTATAATTCGCATTGGAAGATCCATTCACTTGCTGGGCATAATTTTGTACAGCCTTTTTATTACTCGGAGACTTTACATCCCCATTCCAGAAAGGAACCCAATTACGCATGGTTTTTAATGCAATAGCCGCATCTGTACCGGCACGATTAGGCATAGACAGAATAGCCTCTGTGTTAGCTTTGATACATTTATTTTCAGGGCGGTGCAAATCCCATATCACATTACGGGTTATATTCCATGTATCAGGATGAGGATTGATAAACGTACCAAAGTCATTTTCCATGAGCTTATACCCGGATTCATTAATCAAAATATCCGCTTGTTCTTTAGCTTCCTGGAATCTACCAGTAGCCAAATAACATTTAATCAGTAATTGACGACAAGCACCTTTACTAACCATGCCGATCATGGTCATATCTTTTTGCTCGGGCACCCATTTTACTGCATCTTCCATATCTGTAGTAATTTTCTCCAAGATAGCTTCTCTCTTCGTACTACGATAATTCTGTTTAGGTACTTCCAATATCTTAGTTACAAAAGGAATATCCTTGAATTGGAAACAAAGTGCCAAGTAGCGGAAAGAACGATGAAAATAAGCCCTCCCCTTAAATTCATTTTTAGTTTTCTCATCTAATTCTACATTATCAATATAATTGAGAACTGAATTAGCATATTTGATACCCGTATAACTTTCTCCCCAAAAATAAGAAAGACGGTTTGTATTATTGTTATCAATGCCCGTTGAAGGAGTCAAGCGGGTAGCTATATCAGCAAAGATGTTAGAATCATCTGTTTTTCCTGCAACGACCACATCAGAAAACATATATTCCGTACTAATCGGAAGCGACAAGTCCTGTGTATTATAATAACTCCAATATCCTCTAAGATGCCTGTCGCACATGGCTAATGCAGCTTCCAAGCCTGAACGGGTACTGAAAGTTTTTCCCGGCTCGTAGAAAGATAATGGGTCTGGTTTCAAGAAATCTTCGGAGCAACTGCAAAATGCCGTTGCAATTCCTGCAACTATCAAAAGTCCTTTTGACAGGTTAGCAATTATTTTATTACGATTCTGTATCATAGTTTTGTTTCTTTATAAAGTTATATTCAATCCAAGTGTATAAGTTCTGGAAGTCGGAGCTGTTTTATTATCTGTAAAATACTCCGGATCACCTAATTTCCATTCTTTTGTCCAAACCGCCACATTGCGAATAGTTCCATATACTTTCACTTTATCCATTTTCCATTTAGAAGTAAGACTCTTCGGCAAAGTATAACCAATAGATATGTTATCAAGCCGGATAAAAGACATATCATAAAGTTTGCCTGGAGCACTCGGACCACCATTTGCGGGTCCCTTCGCATCCAATCGCGCATATTCATTTGTCTGATTTTCAAGCGTCCAGTATTCTTTTGCATAAAGATTTCCACACTTGGTTATCAACGAACTGCCATTATCCTGATTCATGTAAGAGCTATCCAATCTCTTATGCCCCCAGCAAGAATAAATATTAAAAGAAAAGTTCAAGTTTTTGAAAATAGTAAATTCATTACGCAATGACCAACGGCTCTTCGGATTACTCTGCCCCAAGAACTCTTTATCCTTATCGTTATATTTAGGTTTCACAGTACCGTCAGCATTTACATCATCATCAGCTGTGTAGTTATTGGCGACTTTAGGATCACCCGGACGTTGACCATATTTACCAGCTTCTTCTGCCTCATCAGCCTGCCAAATACCAGTCACACGATAATCCCAGATAACTCCGATAGGCTGTCCGATAAACCACTTATTTCCCGTGTCGTCTTTTTCCTTTTGTCCAATTACATTTCCCGCAACATCCTTGACATCCTCCATCTCATAATAAAGATGCTTGATAGTATTCTTATATTTGGAGAACCCCAAAGTAGTGTTCCATTCAAAGTTCCGAGTCTTGATATTTTGAGAGTTGATACTCAATTCAAATCCCTTGTTTTCAACCTTTCCTAAGTTGGTAGTTATATTATCCACCCCGGAGAAAATGGGTAGTCTCTGCTTCATAATCATATCCGAAGTAGGCATTACATAATAATCAAAAGTACCGGTGATACGATTATCAAGGAAGCCGAAGTCCAGACCGACATTCCAAGAAGTCGTTTTCTCCCATCTTAAGTTCGGATTAGCCAAGCGTCCTACTGACATATAACGATATTGTACATAACTTCCGTCTGCCGCATTTACATATCCTTGCGTAGCACCCATACCCATTCCCATATCAGCAAGAGCAATATACGGATCTCCCAATGAACGGTTACCATTTGATCCCCAAGAGAACCTAAGCTTACCCATACTCATCGGCTTCCATTTGAAGAAACTTTCGTTAGTAAACGTCCATGCTAGTGCAACAGAAGCAAATGTAGCACGGGGATTTGATATTCCGAAGGCAGAATAACCATCACGGCGGACAGCACCGGTAAACATATAACGTTCATCATACGAATAGAACAAACGGGCAAGCATACCATCAGCAGTTTCGTGGGTATCATTCGAATCAAACGTGCTCCGGTCTTTATCACCCACTTTTGTTTCATGGAATCCCAACGCATCAGTAGGCAGCAAATTACGGGCCTGAATCTTATCTTGCCAAAACTTCCGTTCTTCCGCTTCCTGAACAAGCGTTACATTCACATGATGTTTATCCGCAAATGTGTAATCCCAGTTAATCGTATTATTAAGAGACCAGTCAAAACGTTTGGACTGTTCCCTGTTGACTCCGTGATCCAAAGCCGACCAGTCCGGATGTTCGGAAGATTCAAACCAACGATCATAAAACCATTGATAACGGGGGGCCGCATTGAAAGTATAAGTAATATTGAAAGGCAGGGAAACCTTCGCCGAGAAAATGGAATTTAAAACCGTATATCCTTTCTCTAAATCCCGATACTGCCGATCATAGTCGTAATTGTATCCTTTGCTATCTTCCTCACCCATCGGATGAATAACCGGATTACCGCTAGCATCGGCATAAGTGGCAAACGGACTGTTTCCCGTTATTTGCTTACGCCAGTCGACAGCCTGGTCACCGTCGCTCCGATCCTGGAAATTCACATTAGCACTTACTGTCAGCCAGTCTGTAACCTTACCTTCCACCTTCATATTTGCACGGACTGCCGTATAATCCTGGCCTTTGATAACGCCCTCATTAGACAGATAGCCTAATGAAAGATAATAACTCATCCGGTCGCTTGCGCCAGATATACTGACATTATAATCCTGATTAATGCCTGTACGAAAAGCATGATCGTACCAGTCGAAACTATAACCGGAAAGATAATTATCTAACGTGTTGCTATACATTCCGATACGTCTTCCCCAAATTTCATTATCCGAGGTTCCCGCTGCCATATTAGGATCATAAGCCTTCCATTGGTCCATCGTTATTCCATACTTGTTCAGGTTATCCGCCGTCGGCTGATCGTAATAACCATACATTCCCTTCTTGTCCGTTGCTTGATAAGCCTCATAAGCACCGGTGTCAGCGTTTACTCCATAAGTTTGAGTTTTATACCAGTCACGACGATATTGCAGATATCCCTCCGGTCCAAAAACCTTACGCTTATAGTTTAACGTTGCAAAACCGACACTTGCACTGAAATTGATTTGCGGTTTACCTTTTTTCCCTTTCTTGGTAGTAATGATAATAACACCGTTAGCAGACTTGGCTCCATATACAGAAGCGGCCGAGGCATCTTTCAGAATATCAATCTGACCTATATCTTCCGGATTAATTTCAGATAATTCACCATAAAACATCATTCCATCAAGAATAATCAACGGATCATTATGACCGCCATCCGTATAAACCGAACGCTGACCACGAATCTGCATAGAACCACCCCCTTTTGCCGAATCATTATAACCGATATTCAATCCCGGCGTTCCGCGAAGTACATCTTGCACAGTTTTAGGCTTTTCATTTGCCAATTTATCCGGTCGAATTTGCACTATAGAACCCGTCAAGTCCTTTTTTCGCATCGTACCATAACCGACCACAACAACCTCATTCAACACTTTCGAGTCTTCATTCATCACAATCTGAAAAGACGATTTTCCATTCACCGGAATCTCCTGTGTAGCATAACCCACATAGCTAAAGACTAATGTACCCTTAGGAGACACACTTAAAATAAAGTTTCCGTCCAAATCCGTTATCACTCCATTCGTTGTCCCTTTTTCCAAGACGCTAGCACCGATAACAACTTCGCCGGAAGCATCTTTCACAGTACCTTTTACATTGATTTTTTTGTCCTGAGCATACAGGCCTTGAACGCTTAGTAACAATCCCACACATATTAATAAGGTACTAAAAACCTTCTTAACAGTAAGTCCATGCGACTCTAAGAATCTGTGTTTTTCCATGTTATTAATTAAATTAATTAGTAATTAAGTTCTAAATTTGTAATCCTGAAATTAACCTTTACCCTTCGGTTAACGATTACAAATGTAAGAACTACATCCATAAACAAACTCCAAAATCCGTTCATCGAAGTCGAATTTGAGATATTCATCTATTTTCATCTTTTTTGAATGGAAATTCGACTTGAAAGAGAGCTTATACAGACCTTTAAAAACAGCATGACAGACATCACATCGTAACAGCTAGAAGTCTATTACCCCAAAAGTAAATACATAAATACTGATTACAACTTATCTTCTCCCTGAATAAAACGGTCAATATATTCAGAAGGTAACAAACCGAATTCTTTTTTGAAACAAGCACTGAAATATTTAGGGTCGTTGAAACCGACAGCATAAGCCAATTCGGATACGCGGACATTATTTCCTTTCTCCTCCATAATCCGGCAGGCTGCTTTCAAACGTACATTACGAATAAAAGCCGAAGTATTCAGTCCGGTCAATGATTTCAGTTTCTTATATAAAGTAGATTTACTGGTTCTCATTTCCTCTGCAAACTGCGGTTGGTCAAACTCACAGTCTTCCAAATGACTATTCACACAATCAATGGCACGCTGTATAAAGTCTTCATCCAGACTTGTATAATTCAAATCTTTCACCTCGAACACAAGCTGATTCTTGAAATCACGCGCCATGCGTTCCTTATATTTCAACAGGTTACGGATACGAGCATACAATACAGTCAAGTTGAAAGGTTTGCTGATGAATCCATCCGCCCCCACCTCGTACGCTTCCGCCCGATCCTCCTCCTTGTTTTTGGCAGTCAACAGAATAACCGGAATATGACTAATTTCCAAGTTATTTTTCACGTATTTGCAGAATTCAATTCCATCCATCTCCGGCATCATCACATCCGATACAATCAAATCGATATCTTCATTCTCCAAGACAGTGATACCTTCTTTCCCATTTTCTGCAGCAAACACATTATAATCACGTTTCAACAGCTTCGTCATCAATTGCAACAACTCCTCGTTATCCTCCACCACCAAGATAGAATTAGCATTATCGCCGCTCGGGTGAGTAACTGTATTATCTTCCTCCAACTTCTCATAACTAACAGTCTTTTGTACCGGTATAACAGTTTCATCGTCAATCTGTTCCTCTCTATAATAAGAACGGTCAACGGGGAATCGCACAATAAACTCCGTACCTTGCCCCTCTTCACTCTCTACCGAAATAGTACCTTCATGCAGTTCTACTAAATCTTTAGTCAATGACAATCCTATTCCTGTGCCGATAGTATTGAATTTACGGTAATCTCCCTCATAAAAACGTTGGAAAAGAAACCTTTGTTTCTCTTTTGAAATGCCCTTTCCGTTATCCTTTACTCTTAGAAGGACAAAATCCTTGCTTTCATCATAGGACAGAGTTACCTGTATAAATCCTCCTTCCTTATTATATTTAGCGGCATTAGAAAGTAAATTATACAAGATTTTATCCAGTTTGTCCGTATCAAAGTAGCCAATGATAGATTCGGGATCACAAAGCACGGAGAAATGTATCTTACGCTTTTTCACCAAAGGCTGAAAGCTTTCGGTTTCCCTCTTTACAAAAGCCGCAACATCTCCCGGAGAAACCCGAAGCTTCAAATTACCGGTTTCCGCTTTGCGGAATTCAAGTATTTGTTGCAATAGCCTTATCAGCCTCTGTATATTACTATTCATCACAGTATACAAATCATTATGACTGGGCGCCTGCATCTTTAGTTCATCTACCGTAGCAGAGATAATAGTCAACGGTGTCAGCAGTTCATGTGTGATATTAGTGAAGAATTGTAACTTCGCATGGTTCAATTCCTCTGCCTTCGAATTCTCTATTTCCCGGAGACGTAGTTCATTCTGCAATAACATACGGTTCCTGGTTGTTCGATAGAAGAAAAGCCCAACAAACAAAACCAGTATCACATACAATAGGTAAGCCCACCAGGTCGCCCAAAATGGCGGAAGCACCACAACCGTTAATTCACGAACATAGCCACTCCATACGCCATTCTCATTAGTAGCCTTCAATTGAAAGGTATAAGTCCCACTTGGCAAATTATTATAATAGGCAAAACGACGGTCTGCATCCGTATATTGCCAGTCACGGTCAAAATTCACAAGACGATAGGCATATCTATTCAATTCGGGGGTCTTGTAAGTGAGCGCAGCAAACTCAATGCTAAAATTATTATACTTATACGGCAGTTCTATTTTACTGGTATAAGTAGGCATGACAGGGGAGATTTTCTGCCGTAAATCAGTCGGCAAACTACTAAAAGAATGATTGAATACTTTAATGTCCGTTATCTGAAAGTTAGTCTCCTGCGGCAAAATCTCCATTTTCTCCGGAATAAAATTATTATATCCCTGATGCCCTCCGAAAAACAGTTCCCCCTCCCTGTTACAAGAAGAATTAACTACAAAGTTGTCCTGCAATCCATCCGCCGAAGTATAAATACGTGTTGAAAAATCACTCCCAACGGCTGCTACCCTAAGGTTTACCAATTCCGAATTCGTGCTTAACCATAAGTCTCCGCTTTTATCTTCTTCAAGACTTAAAACCACGTCTCCCGGAATGCCATATGCCCGATTTTTCCCTTCAAACAACTGCTTCCCCCGATCATAGAGGTATAATCCCCCTCCTTCTGTTCCTGCCCACAGTCTATTAAAACGGTCAAGATGCAAACAAAATACTGTATTGGTCGCCAACCGTCGGTTACGGATACTGTAATTCTCATATTTTAAGGTAGAGGGATTGTGTATATCTCCGGTTATATGAATCACCCCCCAGTTCGAAGTCGCCACCCAAACCGAGTTATCTGTATCCCTCACAATATCTCTTACATAAATGCGCTCGGTTGACAAACTATCCGTAAACTCCATTTTTCCAAAACGATAACCTGTACCATCTGCCAGGCTGACTCCTAACCCGGCACGTGTACCTACCCAACAATTCCCTTCCCAATCTTCGTATAATGCAGAAATACTGAAAGAAACAATAAAATCAGAGTTCTCCTCGGACAAATATTTCACTTTTTCACCTTTCCGGTAAACGTAAATGCCCCCATTATATATGCCTAACCATATTTCATTCTTTTTCTTACGTTCAACCATAGCAACCAGAGAAGTCAAAGAAGTGACATCCGAAAATTCTGGTATCTGTGAAAACATTTCCAGCTTTCCCGTTGCATATTCTTGGCGGGCTAATCCGTAAGTTCCCACTCCCAACCATAAGTTTCGGTCGGAATCTGCAAACAAAGAACGAACAGAAGTGACCGGAATATCCGTATTTTCTATCTGCAGAGTATGCAAATTAAACAACACTTTCCGAGTGTTTGTCATTAAAACCCCTCCGCCAATCGTTCCTATCCACATATTGTCTTGATTGTCGCGTATAATGGAATTTATCTCATCTGTAGGGATACGATAAGGGATTCCTCCTGACTTATAATTGATAAATGATTTCGGGTCTGCAAGTTCCAGAATGCTCAATCCGCTACGAGTACCCACCCATAAAGAACATGTATTCTTATCTTCGGCCATATCATACACTATATTATCAGACAGGCTACTTGCATTCCCATTTTCATGCAGATAACGCACGTAAGAGACACGAGCCATGTCTTTGGGATTTTCCAGTTTGAAAAGTCCGCACCCCCAACTACCTACCCAAATATCCTTATTACTGTCCTCATAAATGATATGAGAAGAATTGCGTTCATTCATTCTCGGGTAAATTTCAACCTTACCTGTCGACGGAGAATAACGATACAAGCCCTGCGCCCATGTGCCAATCCAAAGGTCTCCATCCGAATCCTCCACCAATGACTTGATAGTAGCATACGTCAATTTTCCTTCCCCGAAGTCATTGCCACAAACAACAAAAGTATCCCTTCGAGAATCATAACGGCACAATCCTCCATCCGTTCCTATCCAAACAGTATTATCACGAGTGACACACACTGCCGACACCATATTATTGGGAATGGACGGAGATAAATACTTTCTAATCTCGCCAGTCCTCTTATTCATCACATTCAAACCTTCTCCCGTCCCTATCCAAAGTTGGTAATTACCATCATCGGCCAAGCTAGTAATACTATTGCTTGTCAGCAATTCCGGTGAATAAAGGTTGGATTTATAGAGTGTGGTTTCATATCCATTATAACAACAAAGGCCGTTGCGTGTAGCAAACCACATAAATCCATCCTTATCCTGATAGACTTTCTGGACTTCATTTGTCGGTAAAATATTAGGTGTAGAAAGTTGCTTAAATTTCAGGGGAGTGGCAAGCACACCTGATGCCAATAATGAATTGGCAGACAAAATAATTAAAATAACAAAAGCCCCAACTTTGCAAAGAACACTAAAATATGTTTTATTTTTCATAGATCAATTTTTTGTGTGCATTGTTTATGGTTATAATATAACATTATAACCGCAATCAAAATTACAAATAAAAATGGAAAGAACCAATATATTGATTCTAATCCTATAAACTTGATGCTATTGAATGAATATTATACGTTCTCATATACTTTTAATCTAATGCAACAAACACTTATTCATCAAACATTATAGTCTTTATTTCTTTAGTTCTTAAACGCACTGTCACCTTTTTCTGATCTTCCGAAATTTCTATTGCCTCTACTGGGGTCAACTCCTTTCCGGCAAAATTGCTTTTACCATTGTTCTTTTTCCAAAGTTGAAGAGTTACATAAATCTTACTGCCCGTCAATTTATCGGAAACCATTGGCAAAGCACATTTCTCACTGACAGGATGTAATCCTTCAGGATATACAGCATATACCTTCTCCCAACCAGCCAATGGTATCATCGCCAATTCATATGCCCCGTTAGAAAGCACCGAAATATCTTTCTTGCCCACCTTGCGGTACGTTTGCGTTATATCCGTTTCCAAACGAGGTAATGAATAATGTCCCAGGCAAATCTCCGTCGGTTCCGAAACGGAAACCTTATCTACCCGTAAGATTCCATCCGGCAAAGGAATATCCGCCAGTTGATATTTTACGGTACTATCTGTCTCAAGCACAGCATCCCGGCGATATATACCGTTTTCGAAACTTTTGAATGTATAAAGCCGCAGGACTTCCCACTCCTCTTTTTTGTTCTTCGTACCATAATTCATTGATATTTCCCCATCCTTTCCATCTGCCATCCACGGGAATTCAGTATGATAAGCCAGTTTATTATAATTTTCCGTACTACGGAACTTTTGCCAGTCTTTCGCAACAGTTTCGTGGCACCATGAACGCATTTCAGCTCCACCACTATTGGGGTAATCCGTAATCAGCAAGTTTGTACCCGGCTGGAATTTATTATATACATATCCTTTCTTCAGTTCTTTCTCCCAAGGACCGTTATTTTCCTTAGCAGACCAAAATTCTGCATCTTCCGGTAATAATAAACTCAAAAAAGCCTTTCCACACCAGTATACACTTCCCCGGCAACTATAAATCTGTACGGCTGGTGCAAAAGGGCCATAAAATCCCATTGTCGGAACACCGTCTTCCAAAAAATCCGGGCACTCCAGAAACTGTAGTAACGTAGAAGAGGCAATCCTCCTCATCCAACCGTAATTTACTTCACCACTCCGGTCATATTCTAATAAAGATAATGGGGCTGTCGCCGCAAAACGATAACAGATGCTTCGCCCCCACATATTCATTTTCCCCTCTTTACTAAACATATATGGATAATTGGCCACCATATCGTGCTGATTTGCCATAAACTGTCGTGCCAGTTGAGGAAATTGTTCTTTTCCAAACATTTCCGCCCAAATAGGACCATATGTCTGATAAGCCCATACGCTGTAGTAATCATAAGCGGGAGCATCATTATACCACCCCTCACCGCGGTAACGTGCCAGAAGTTTTTTCAAGTTCGACTCCAAATAAGCTTCATTTACTACATATCCTTGATCTTTCAAAAAACTCAATATAAAGACATTGAAAAACATCCAGTTGGAACCGATTGTTGGTCCTTCGCCATAACTCAACATTGTTGTAGCCAACGAATCTTTTTGCGCCTTAGTCAACGGATCCCACAATACTGTTTGGGCCGCTTTCATAGAAATAGCCAAAGAACCTAATTCAAGTAATGTCTGACTTGGGCCACCCTTACGATGCGGAATATAACTTTTACTTTCCGGGTTGGATATATTCACCAATTGATGACGATAATAGTCTGCCACTTTTATCCCGTTCACCACCAAATCCGGATTATCTTTCAAAAGAGGTGCGGCAACAAACAATGTCCGTGCCAGTCCTTCCAATTTCGCTACCGGAATTTGCCCATCATTCTTTGGATACGTTTTTTTCAGTTGCTTCGGAAAATACATCGGGTCGTCCAAAGTATGGATATAATCAAATGCACCTTTCAGCAAGTATTCACCGGCTTGTATCCAATGCTTGCGTGTCATTCCCGTATAAGGACTTTGCCGATAGTCCGGTTGTTGCACGACAAAAATATTTTTTTGTATTAAATCAATTTTCTGATCCAGCAACCCATTGAGGTATATACATAAAATTCCTTGTGCATACTCCATCTTCAAATGGAGAGTTTCATGCTTCTGCGGAGCATACCACTTACCACTTGTACCTCGTCGCATTGTCTTCCAACAGTCCGACGTCCCAAGTACATTCGGACTGACATATGCTTTCCCTTTGTATCTTACTTCAGGTTTCATTGTCCGCCCATTCAGACAGTACTCAAGTTCACCTAACTTCAACAGGCAACCCTGATAATTATTCGTATCAAGTTGAATAATCTGTTCGATTGTAAAATCCTTGTCCGGCAAGAAACGGAAGTTCTTATCCGGAGCTGTTGTTTTTGTCTTCTTTGTCGTCGGAAACCCCTTGAAATTACATGCAATTCCTGTACAATAACCCTTCGGATGGCTCAAACTGACAATCCAGTCATAATAATCACCATACATCCATGCCAACCGCAATGGCGTATTTTCTGACCCGGGAATAAGGTAAGGACGTATATTATTCTGCCGTGAATCACTGGTGACTGCTTCCATTGAAACAATTTTTCCCTCCGTTCCCAAAGTATATTTTACAATCTCATATACTTTGCCATATTTTCCTTTTACAGGCAACGAACAATAAATCTGGTTTGTATTTACAGGATCTATCGCCATACCCGCGCTATAACATTTCTCTAAATCAGGAGTTTGATGAAAATGACCGCCGGCATTAGCTAAAAAGGTCTTTTTCCATTCATGTCCATTCCACTTGGCATAATAATAATCATGGGAATTTTTATCAGCACTGATACGCACCAATGCTATCACCGGATTTTCCTCTTCATCAAAAGCAACCTGCCACACCCAGTCACGTTCCGAAGGCTTATCTACCAATGTATAAGGATAGCGCGACATATAATCAATGTTTTTATTCACTTTGAAGGTCCCGTCCGCAATAGTTGAAAGGATATTACCCTTCACATCTTCCAACTGCAATGTCCGTATGTTGATATAATTAAAATACAGATAATTCGGACTTTCATTATCCGGATGCCCGGTTGTATAGGTAAGATATATCCTGTCTTTTCCATTCGACATATATTTGGCATAAGGACGCGCGCCTGTAGACTTCACCATCTGATAAGGTCCCCACACGATATCCACATTATCTTTCTTGTCGGGCAAGGACAATTTGGCTATAGTAGGATGCCAACCGATACCACGCCAACACAGATAGATATGTTCGGGATCGTCTGACAAAATAAACGGGGACGGATAAGTAGTATTATGTTTAGTCTTAATTATTCTCTCTTCTCCCAACGTAGTGATGTCTCCGGGAAGACGGGAAATCCGATAGTAGAAACAAGCCTCATCAGTATGTCTCGAATAAAATATCATAACCCGCTCATCGGGCAATATTAAAAAGGTCGGGTTATTATGGTCATCCGGTTGAAACCAGGAACGAATCAAAACTTCTTCCTGTATGTGCCGGAGAAAATCATATTGCATCGCTTTTATATTGCCATGAATATCTATATAGCCTATATATGTTTTATTAATAGTGCCTTTCGCATTTTCATAATGCAAAGCCCTAGGATCGGCAAACCAACACCAGGCACCTTCAGCTGTGACCTGATAGCCTCCATTATCAAGGTTCTTACTATCATTTTTTGCCTGCGATTGATTACCGGACAAGCATAAAATAAGGAATAATAATACAAGTTTTGTTCTCATGGTAAAAGAATGTTTATAGTTTCAGACTCCACCACAAAAATAAGACATAATAAACAAATGAATGTCTAAATTACAATCATAAAGGTTTAAATTTGAGTTATCAAGCTGTTTATGATTGATATACCACCCTCTTTGACGGATAAATCTCCTGTTTTATGTCAAATCTGCCTTATCTTTGCAGTACTTATTAATTAATACTTCAGCATATGAAATATTTGTCAATTAAATCTTTTCTAACAATAAGTTTATTTTTTATCGGGACTTTACAATCCATGACGCAAAACAAAAGGCCGCACAACCCTATTTTATCCGGCTTTCATGCCGACCCGGAAGTTTTATACTCCCAGCAGACCAAGCATTACTATATCTATCCCACCAGTGATGGTTTTCCCGGATGGGGAGGAAGTTATTTCAAGGTCTTTTCATCGAAAGATTTGAAAACATGGAAAGAAGAGAGGGTGATATTGGACATGCTGAAAGACGTATCATGGGCTAATGGTAATGCATGGGCTCCTTGTATTGAGGAAAAGAAAATAGATGGAAAATATAAATATTTCTTTTATTACAGTGCCAATCCCGTCACCAACAAAGGTAAACAGATAGGGGTAGCGATAGCCGATTCCCCCACTGGCCCTTTCACCGATTTAGGAAGACCAATAGTTACTTCTTCTCCCGTAGGACGAGGTCAACAAATAGATGTAGACGTATTTACTGATCCCGTTTCCGACAAAAGCTACCTGTATTGGGGTAACGGATATATGGCGGGAGCCGAATTGAACGATGACATGGTATCCATCAAGGAAGAAACTATCAAAGTGATGACTCCGGAGGGCGGAACTCTGCAAACGTATGCTTTCCGGGAAGCCCCTTATGTATTCTTTCGAAAAGGATTGTATTATTTCCTCTGGTCTGTTGACGATACGGGGTCACCCAATTATCATGTGGCATACGGTACCAGTGATTCTCCGTTAGGACCTATTCAGGTTGCCAAGGAGCCGGTTATTCTGATACAATCTCCTAAAGAGGAGATTTATGGTCCGGCACATTGCTCGGTTCTCCAAATTCCTACTAAGAAAGACAAGTGGGTCATCGTATATCATCGTATTAATAAAGAGTATCTGAAACATGGACCGGGATGGCACCGCGAAGTTTGTATGGATCATATGGAGTTTAATGAAGATGGAACCATCAGACAAGTAGTTCCTACACCTTAAATTTAATTCTTTAGTTTCATAAAGTATAAGAACAAGGAGTATGTTAAGTCAATTTTAAAATAATACCAAAATGAAAAACGTCCTACTTATCGTATTGCTCACTTTCACCTGTATGACAGGAAAAGCACAACTTAACCATGGGTACCCTATAGAGCCGGTACCTTTCACTTCCGTTAAAGTAACAGATTCTTTTTGGGGACAGCGTCTCAAAGCGAGTCGTGAAGTAACTATACCTTTGGCATTCAGTAAATGTGAGGAAACAGGAAGATATGAAAACTTCGTAAAAGCTGCTCACCCCAGTGATACCTATAAGGTAGAAGGTTTTTCTTTCGACGACACGGATGTGTACAAGACTATTGAAGGCGCCAGCTATTCCCTACAGACTTATCCAGACAAAAAACTGCAAAAGTATATTGATAGTGTGCTCGTCATTGTTGCTGCCGCGCAAGAACCGGACGGTTATTTATACACTGCCCGCACGATGAATCCCAAGCATCCGCACAACTGGGCAGGAAAAGAACGTTGGGTAGCCGTAGAAAACCTTAGTCATGAATTCTATAACTTGGGACACATGGTAGAAGGAGCTGTTGCGCACTATCAGGCAACGGGTAAACGAAATTTTCTTGATATCGCTATTAAATATGCCGATTGCGTATGTCGGGAAATAGGTGACGGTCCACAACAAAAAAGATTGGTTCCGGGACATCAGATAGCAGAGATGGCATTGGCCAAATTATACCTGGTGACAGGAAATAAGAAATATCTCGACCAAGCCAAATTCTTCTTGGATGCACGTGGCTATACCAGTCGGAAAGACGCTTATAGCCAGGCACACAAACCGGTAGTGGAACAAGATGAAGCTGTGGGACATGCCGTACGTGCGGCTTATATGTATTCAGGTATGGCAGATGTAGCAGCAATCACCGGAGACAGCAGTTATATCAAAGCGATCGACAAGATTTGGGATAATATTGTTTCTAAGAAAATTTATATCACAGGCGGTATCGGTGCACGCCACTCTGGAGAGGCTTTCGGCGACAATTATGAGTTACCCAATCATTCCGCTTATTGTGAAACTTGCGCGGCCATTGGTAATGTATATATGAATTATCGCCTCTTCCTGCTTCATGGCGATGCCAAATATTTCGATGTATTGGAACGCACGCTATATAATGGATTAATATCCGGAGTATCATTGGATGGCGGTTCTTTCTTCTATCCCAACCCACTGGCTTCCAATGGAGGTTATAGCCGTAAGCCATGGTTCGGATGCGCTTGCTGCCCCTCCAATATCAGCCGTTTTATTCCGTCACTTCCCGGCTATGTGTATGCAGTCAAAGATAATCAGGTATATGTCAATCTGTATCTCTCCAATAAGGCCGAATTGAATGTAAACAAGAAGAAAGTGGTGTTGGAACAAGAAACCGGTTATCCCTGGAAGGAAGACATTCGTGTGAAAGTAATGCAAGCCAATCAAGAATTCGCCTTGAAACTCCGTATTCCGGGATGGGTACGCGGGGAAGTACTGCCTAGTGATTTATATACTTATGCCGATCATCAGAAACCGACTTATCGAGTGACCGTGAACGGACAGGAAGTACCTAATGAGCTGAATAACGGTTATCTAAGTATCGAGCGTAAATGGAGAAAAGGAGACATAGTAGAAGTTCATTTGGATATGCCTACCCGCATCGTCAAAGCGAATGAAAAAGTAATCGACGATAAAGGGCGTGTTGCCGTTGAACGTGGCCCAATAGTATATTGTGCTGAATGGCCTGACAACAAATGTAATGTACACACTGTACTCCTCAATCAGCATCCTCAATTTAAAATCATAGAGAAACCGGAGCTCCTCTACGGAGTAAATCAAATCATCACCGATGCCCAGACTTTAAGTTACGATAAGAACGGGAAACTGGCTACGAAAGACGTAGAATTAACCTTAATTCCTTATTATGCCTGGGCTCATCGTGGTGAGGGTGATATGGAAGTATGGTTACCGATTAATATCAGTGCAGCTTCTGCATTACCACAAGAAGCCGGAAAATGGGAAGATAACGGATTCTTCAAGAATTGAAAATAGAAAAGTCGTGCTTCATAAGCCAACTTTTTTTATCTTTGTAATCTTGAAACATAGCCATGACTACCAATAGTTTGAGAAACATACGGATTCTGCTCTGCTTATTTTTCTGTTTCAGGATGACACCGTTCATATATGCCGGTGAATTCCTGTTCACCACCATCAATGCGTCGCAAGGATTGAGTGATAACCAAATACGTTATATCCTCCAGTTGCCCGACGGAAGAATGGTATTCACCACCAGCGGTAATGTAAATTTATACGACGGTGTACATTTCAGCTATCTTCACCGCACCACGGAATACGTATATCCATTAAACCAATATAACGGGCATTACCGCATTTACCAGAGTGGGGATTCTCTTTTATGGATTAAAGATACTCACAAACTGATGTGCATTGACCTGTACAGAGAGGAATACATTCCTGATTTAGATGCTTACTTTAAGAACAGAGAGATACAAGCCCCCGTAGAAGACCTTTTTGTAGACGATTCAGGACACATCTGGCTACTCATAGCTAACGAATTACTGGAATTAAACAACAAGACCCGTATAACCTTGCCCGACAAGTATTCCGGAAAATTGCAGGACCTGAATGCCGACAGTACCTCCCTATATTTATTCTATGACACAGGCGAAGTGTCCTGTTATCACATAGCCGACCAAAAAACTGTATACAATATAGCCGCTTATCCTGCATCCGAACAGGCTGAATATCAAAAGACTTCTCTCGTCGTCAAAAGTGCAGACGACTTCTATCAACTACGCAACGGACGTAAAGGCGGTTTATTCTATTTCAATAACCACGAGCGCACATGGAAAAAACTCTTCGAACAGAACTATACTCTCAACACCCTTATCATTACCCCTAATGGTGAAAAAGCCTATATCAGTTGCGTTCACGGGTTTTGGATGATTGACCTCCACACAGGAACACAAAAATATATCCCCCTATTGGAAACCGGAAACGGACAGATTGTCTCTACCGAAATCAGCACTGTCTTTCAAGACCGACAAGGAGGGTTATGGCTCGGAACTTTCAATCGGGGTTTATTATATCATCACCCGTCCATGCATAAACTGACTCATATAGGTCGCAATGCATTTCCCATCTCCCCGGAAGAAGAAATCAATATTGAATCTTTCGCCGAAGATAAAGATGGAAATATCTATCTGAAAGCTCATTCCCGAATTTATCGACTAACAGCTAATGAACAAAAATCCTATGTATTAAAGTCAGCAGCTATCCCGTCTGTCTCTCCTGAAATACTGAATCGGTTGAACCCCAGCAGGAACCATCATTTCAGAAATAAAGTATACAATACATTATATACCGACACGCGCGGATGGACATGGGCAGGAACTCCTGACGGGCTGGAACTTTTTACTAACGAAAACGACTCTGCCTCACGTATCTTCTATCGTGAAAACGGATTAAGCAATAACTTTATCCAGGGCATTATTGAGGATAAATATCGAGACATCTGGGTAACGACCAGTAACGGTGTCACACGCATCCACATAAATCCGGAGAATAAGAACATCAGTTTCACCCGGTTCAATCAGTTGGACGGTGCTTTGGACGGCGAATACATAAAAGATGCCGTATTCAGTTCTTCCGACGGCACTCTCTATTTGGGTGGTATTGATGGCTTTAGCATATTCCATCCCGACAAGGACTCCATTCATCCGATGCTTCCTGATCCGCCTGTTTTCACAGCCTTACGCTTGTATGGAGAAAAAGTGAATACAGGAAAAGAATATGGCAACCGCATCATCCTGTCCAAGGCTGCTCCTTATACAACCGAAATCGAACTGGACTATAACCAAAACTTCCTGACTTTCGAATTTTCAGCATTGAATTATATCAATCATGAACGCACATACTACCGTTATCAACTGGAAGGTATCGACCCGCAATGGATGAGTACATTTGCAGGAAGACAGGGAAATGCGACTGTGGGGAAAGGTCTTCTTCAAGCTGTTTACACCAATTTACCACCGGGAGATTATACATTCAAAGTCATGGCCTCGGACAATCCTCTTCAGTGGAACGGCAAAGTGACAGCTATAAAATTAACCATCCATGCACCGTGGTGGAAAACAACCACGGCTTATATCCTGTATGCAGTCATTTTATTACTGATTGCTTTCACCGGTATCCGATTGTATATCTATTGGAGCAGAAAGGAAATGGAGCGCAAGCATAAAGAAGAGATTCTATTACTCCGTATCCGCAACCTGATCGAACAAAATAATTCTCTAACCTGTGGCATAGAAGAAACGTCTCCCGACCATCAGCAACAGGATACGGAAGAATCTGCATTTCTGGCACAAGCCATCAAACTGGTGGAACAGAATCTGCACGTCAATGGCTATTCGGTGGAGCAACTAAGCCGCGATCTCTGTATGGAGCGAACGGGATTATACCGCAAACTGGTGACTATGCTCGATCAGTCTCCCAGCCTCTTTATCCGTAACATTCGTCTGCAACGGGCAGCACAACTGATAACAGAGGGCAAGCTAAGTATTACAGAAATTGCGGAACACACAGGTTTTAGCAGTTCCAGTTATTTAAGCAAATGTTTTCAGGAAATGTATGGATGCCGCCCGTCAGAATATGCCGAAAAAGCGAAGAAATCAACGTGATTACTGTTTGTTTCAACCTGATTGTTGTCCGTTTTGCTTGCCTACGCCCTACTTTTGCTGCATCATAAAGCACTTAAAAAACCATGAAAATGAATCTTATTAGAAAAGCCGGTTTCTTGCTTGTATGTGCAACAATGGTTGCAGCAGGCAATGGTACAGCACAAAATGTACAGCGTACCTCACAAGGCATCAAGTGTGCCACACAGGGGATGGATGTCAACGTAGAGTTTTATTCACCCTCCATTGTCAGGGTTTATAAGACGCCCAGTCAGAAATCTTGCAATAAAGAAAGTCTGGTCATTGTCAAAACGCCCGAGTCGACTCCTGTTTCTTTCGGTGAAAAGGGGAAAAATGTGACATTAAGCAGCCGTCTTATCCAAGTGGAAGTGAACCCGGAGACTGGTGGTATCCATTTTTTCGATTCGTCCGGCCAACGTCTGTTGACGGACAAGGATTACGGAACACAATTCACTCCTTTCAATGATGCAGGTGTTCCGTCTTTCAATGTTCGCCAGGCTTTTTTGCTGGATAAAGACGAAGTAATCTACGGATTGGGACAGCAGCAGACGGGTAAAGTGAACCAACGTAACCAGAAACTACTCCTCCGCAATCAGAATATGAGTATCTGTATTCCGTTTATTCATTCCGTCAAAGGATATGCCCTTTATTGGGATAATTACTCTCCCACTACTTTCCTCGACAATCCGCAAGAGATGTCATTCGACTCGGAAGTAGGCGATTGCGCTGATTATTATTTCATTTACGGTGGCAATGCGGACGGTGTAATAGCCGGAGTGCGCGAGCTGACTGGTCAGGCCCCGCTCTATCCGCTCTGGACACTGGGATTCTGGCAATGCCGCGAACGCTATAAAAGTCCGGACGAACTCTGCGAAGTAGTAGACAAGTACCGTGAACTGAAAGTACCTCTAGACGGTATCATCCAAGACTGGCAATATTGGGGATGCAACGAAAACTGGAACTCGATGAAATTCCAAAACCCACGCTATATCAACAAAATGGGTGATCCGGAATACATGAAATTCCTCCCGAACGGAGAAGACAGAAATGCTAATTATGGAACGCCACGCATCAAAAGTCCGAAAGAAATGATCGACTATGTACATAAACAGAATGCACATATCATGATTTCAGTATGGGCCTCGTTCGGTCCGTGGACAGAGATGTACCAGAAAATGGATAGCCTGAAAGCATTGCTTCACTTCGAGACATGGCCTCCCAAAGCCGGAGTAAAACCTTACGACCCGTTCAATCCGACAGCACGCGATATGTATTGGGCAGAAATGAAAAAGAATATCTTCGATCTCGGAATGGATGGCTGGTGGCTCGACTCTACCGAGCCGGATCATCTGGAAATCAAGGACAAAGATTTCGACACCCCCACTTATCAGGGTTCATTCCGCAGAGTGCACAACGCTTTTCCTTTGATGTCCAACAAGGGTGTATACGAACATCAACGTGCCACCACTTCCGACAAGCGGGTATTCCTGCTCACACGTTCGTCTTTCCTAGGACAGCAACGTTATGCGTCACATTCATGGAGCGGCGATGTAGTCTCTACCTGGGAAGTGATGAAGAAACAACTGGCGGCAGGACTAAATTACTCACTATGCGGCATACCATACTGGAATACCGACCTAGGCGGCTTCTTCGCATGGAAATATAACAATAATGTACACAATATCGCTTATCATGAATTGCACGTGCGCTGGTATCAGTGGGGAGCATTCCAGCCGATCATGCGTTCACACAATTCCAGTCCGGTAGCTGTGGAAATATACCAGTTCGGCAAGAAAGGAGACTGGGCGTATGACGCACTCGAAAAATATACTCACCTGCGCTATCGCCTTTTGCCCTATCTCTACAGCACTTCATGGGAAGTTACCAACAAAGCGGGCAGCATCATCCGACCACTCATGATGGATTTTCCTAAAGATAAGAAAGTACTTGAGATGGATACAGAGTATATGTTTGGCCGTAATTTCCTTGTCCGCCCCGTAACTGATTCGCTTTATACATGGCAGGACGACAAACAGAACGGCTACCAGAAGAATATGAATAAGATAGGAAAGACAGATGTTTATCTACCCGCAGGTGCCCAATGGGTTGATTTCTGGACTGGAAAAAGCCTGAAAGGCGGACAAACCATCCAGCGTGAAGTGCCTATCGACATCATGCCGGTCTATGTCCGTGCAGGTTCTATCCTACCCTGGGGACCGGCTGTACAATATTCCACCGAAAAGAAATGGGATAATCTGACACTTCGCATTTATCCGGGTGCCGACGCAGAATTTACTCTTTACGAAGATGAGTTCGACAACTACAATTACGAAAAGGGAGCATACACTACCATTGCCATGAAATGGAATGATAAAGACCGCACCCTGACGATTAACGACCGGCAAGGTAACTACAAAGGAATGCTGAAAAATCGTAAATTCAACATTATCATTGTAGAACCGGGAAAAGGTTGTGGTGACGGTGATGCTACGACATTCGATCAATCTGTTTCTTATAGGGGAAAGAGAGTAGACTTAAAATTATAAAGTTTCAACTTTACAAATACAGCCTTCACCCTTCACAATGCCCTATTCATCGGCATTAGCGGGTGAAGGCCGCTCTTTCATCCGCCTTTCACCCTCCGTTTTCTTAACCCTGTATAATTCTTCTCCACCTGTCACTTCTAAAAACATATCTAACCTGTTTCCCACTCATTACTAACTAACTTCTTTTTCATTAATAACAAACTTTCTTTTGATTACTGGTAAACTTCTTATTACCAGTATGTAAACTTGTTTTTCATTAGATGCAATCTATAATTGCAAGTTGCGTTTATAAAAACAAAAGCTTTGATTATATAAATGCAAGTTTCATTTATACAATCAAAGCTTGCATTTATAGTTTTCTTATGATGCAAAGAAAGTTTAGTTCCTATACAAAGGAAGTTTATCCCTTATAGAAAAGAAGTTTTCCTATAATAGTCTGGAAGCTATCTGCTAACACTTCTTCTGCCAACTATAGATAAAAGATTTAGCAGAAGACAATCTGTGAAAGCCAGGGTAGAAAGGTGAAAGGAAAGTGAAAGCCTGCCCTTCACCCGCTAATGCCGATGAATAGGGCATTGTGAAAGGTGAAGGGTATTTTCTTGAATATGATTATTTTAGTATACCAGCGTAAGGCAATGTCTGCAACCACAATTCCATAAAACGGTCGTATACACAATATCCCTCTTCCGCCTTAAATACATATTCTTTATTAATCAGAAATTTAAGGGCTGCATTAATACTACTCGAACCTTTCAATCCATATTTCTTAATAAATATAGAACTATTAATAGCCGCTACGAATTGCTCCCGGGCGATAGCGCGCAACAAAGTTGATTGATTTTCGGTCAACATACCATATAAGCGCTGGTATTCATCCACCTCGGAACGAACTATATCTGCCAAACATTTCTCAAATATAGTTTCATTCAATATGGGTTCCTTTTGTTCATAAAGTCGGTTCAACACATACTGTATATACCATGTATGCCCATTAAAACGTTGATAAATCATCTGAAAGAGTTCATCACTCAATTCCTTTCCTCCGGCCTGCATCCAACGTATGGCAAAAAGAGAATAATGCTCTAAAGGGATGGATGCCAGATTCATCTTTTCCGTACTCCGGTAAAAAGGACGTTTTGCTGAACCAAACATTTCTGCCATAAGATGTTGTTTGCTTCCTGAGAAAATGAAATGTACATGAGGTAAAAACTGGATGTAAGAGCGCAACAAGCCTTCTACCCCTTTTTCCGGATATTCAGTGATCTGCTGAAACTCATCAATAGCGATATAACATTCTTTTCCCGAATGTTCCAGGTAATCAAAAATCTCTTTTAATGTTGCCTGTGCCTGGGAAGGTTGAAAATCAAGAGTTGCTTGTGGCACTCCCGTTAAGACATCGGGGGAAAACACTAAACGACAACTTTTAAAAAAGCCACTGATTGCCGCCAACGTCTTCTGCGATAAATTATCTAATTTACCAATCACAGTCTGCCCGAACTGAATGATAAAATCATCCAGACATGTCGTAGAAAAAATATCCATGTAAAAACAAGCTGCCTCCGGATACTCCCCTCGCATCTGATGAAAGACGTTCTGTATTAATCCGGTCTTACCCATACGGCGAGGACTCATTAAGGTCACATTTCTTCCATTCCGTAAAGCGGAAATCAAATGTTCCGTTTCTTCTATCCGATCACAGAAATACTTAGGACCAGCATAGGCATAAATCAAAAAAGGATTATTTACGTCATTCATATTCAAGCAATTATTTATAGCGTAATTATTGTAGCACTTTTTATGCTACACAAATTACGCTATAAATAATGATTCTACCAAACTTTTGCCGAACAATCATTTCCCATATGATCCCGCCACGCTTCTATTCACCAATACAACACCTCCCTGTGGAAGGATTTCCAGTTGCACTTTTCCGCTTTCTTTTACTTTCAACGTCACAAGTTGAGGTTCTCCTTTTTTATCATCCTTATACAGAGAAACGGTTTTTCCGGCAAACATATCTAAATCCAGTTTCAACTTTACGATTTCTTTCCCGGCATTCACAGCCGCCAGATACCAAGTGTCACCATGGCGACGTGCCAAGACTACATATTTTCCCGGATATCCGTCAATGAAACGTGTTTCATCCCACGTGGTAGGAACCGTTTTCATATAGTCCATACAAACAGGGGAAACATCTTTCAGGTTGTTAGGAGCAAGCGCAAAATTCTGTACCGGATTCTGGAATAATACGGTAGTGGCTAATTGAAAGATATCAGTAGTACGGCGGGTAGTTCCTCCGTCATTGTTGCGATTCAGCCGTTTGTTCAGGAAACAACCACCGAATTCCATGCAACCCACCGCGTTGCGGATAAACGGATGCAGACAGGCATTGAAAGCCTCTTCATCACAGAAGTGCTGGCCGAAAACCATATTTTCGGAGGCCAGTACAGCCTCGCTGCCTACATAGTTCGGGTACATACGTTCCCATCCGCGAGGGATGGTGCAACCGTGGAAGATTACCATCAGACCGTGGTCGTCGGCATCACTCAAAATATCTTCATACAGGCGCATCGTTTCCTGCTTGTCGCCACCAAAGAAATCAACTTTGATTCCTTTCACTCCAAGGCTTTGCAACCATTTCATTTCACGTTTGCGGATAATAGCATTGTCCATGTGATTCACCGGCCCCTGCTCAATATCATTCCAATAGCCGGAAGAGCTATACCATAAGAAGAGTTCCACTCCTTTGCTTCGTGCGTATTCTATCAAAGATTTCATGCGGTCACGGCCGATGTTCGTATCCCACCAGTTATCGATCAAGGCATACTCATACCCCATTGCAGCTGCAAAATCAATATAGCGCACCTGATCGTCATAGTTAATACTACCATCCTGCCAGAGAATCCAGCTCCATGTGCCGCGTCCGAAACGGTAGTCATGCTTCGTTTCATAAAGAGGACGTACGACATCCCAGATAACGGTTGTTTCCACAATCGGTTTCAAGGTTTCGCCAACAGTTATGGTACGCCAGGGAGTAGTACCGGGAAGGGCAAACGCCGGAGCAGAAGTTCCGTTACCGTTATTTTCTGCTGCCATCGGGAAAGCAACCGTATACAGATTACCTTCGCTTACATCGCTCAAACGAGAACCGCAATAACGACTGTCTACACCTGTTTCGCTGACTAATACCCAACCATCGTCACCGATACGGAACAGACAAGGGAATGTGTAGCCATGCCCGTACTGCGAACGGTCACTCATGGGAGCATCTGCCTTGTACTCTTCCTCATAACTGGGTTTGGTACGCTTCCAACCTATCATGGCATCGCTTTGCGGACATAAGAAAGTAGTTGTTTGTTGCGGAAAGCGAAAGCCGGTTTCTTCGGCAGTTACCGTTACACTTCCTTTTCCATCTTGACGCGGAAGAGTATAGCGAAAAGCTACATCGTGATTGCTGACACGAAAGACTACATCTATTTTCTGCCCTTTCGGATTCTCAAAATTACAAATCAGTTCGTTTGCCTGATAATGCACTTTGGAGGTTTTAATACGATCCTGATGATAAACAGTATCAATCGGAGTAACAGCGTGTCCTGTCAGTTTCATTCCTTTTGCAAAGTCACCGATATTCGTATTCATACCCAAAGGAGATTTCTCCAACATTGTCTTTCCATTGTAGGTAATCGAATAACTTGGCTTTTCGGCTGGAGAAGCAGATACAACCAATTGCAGTTTTTCATCCGGCCCTTTCACTACCACTTCCTGTGCTATCAGAGAAGTCAGACAGCAACTAGCCAGCAGGGTACTTATTATCTTCTTCATATTATTTATGTCGTTATTATCTTCACTTTTTTCTGTTATTTCTCATTTGCCTTCTTTATGCGGATCACCGTAAAAGAATAGGCAGGTAATTGATAGTCAAACTTTTCTGCTACTTCCATCGTGTCTTCAACAGGTAGCGGGGTATCGGTCGGTTTGCCAGTCAGTACGGTTCTTTTTGCAGAAGACTGTATAGCACCGATTCCGGAAAGGTCGACATTCGTATTCACTTCTACGGGAAGTAAATTGACCAGCTTCACAATCACGTCGCCACTTGCCGAGTCACAGACAATAGAAGAAGCAATGCGTTTCCGTACTTGATCGTCTCTATTATCAAGAGTGATTTTTGACGGCAAATATTCATTTCCGGCATTCTGTCCGTAGAGTTTCTGAACATAGTAGCCGGTGGTAGGTTTCACTTCCCGGTTATTGAAGTAAATCAAATCCGGATTCCACTGGGTATGTCCTTCTTTAGCAAGAAGAGGGGCATAGGAAGTCATGTGTACAACATCTCCATTACGTTCCAAGGCAGCAAGATAAAGAGCTTCTGTCAGTGCTGTTTCGATATTCGCCTTTCGTCCCGGTATGTGAGTTGCATATTCGCCCAAGTATACTTTTGTCTTTTTCGAACGATCGTATTTGTCGTAGAAATCCTGGTTGTTCAGGAACCATCCCGGAGTCTGGTAATAATGTTCGTCGACCATCGGAATAGCCAGCTTGTCCGCCAGTTTCCATCCTTCCACATAGTCTGTACCCTCATTGAACGGTCCCACTGTACCGACAACAATCATTTCAGGATATTTTTCTTTGATGGCATTGAAGATCATCGTGAAGCGTTCTTCGAAGATATCAGTGATAAGATCTTCATTTCCGATACCGATGTATTTCAAATTGAATGGTTTCGGATGCCCGGCTTCGGCACGTACCTTTCCCCACTTTGTCTTCTTAGCGTCACCGTTTGCCCATTCTATCAGATCAAGAATATCCTGAATATAAGCTCCCATTTCGCTCATCGGGATACCACCTTGTTGTCCTCCTCTCAAGTCGCCGTGACAGGCAGAGTTCTGGCAAGGAACACCGGCCGCCAGCACTGGAAGCGGTTCCGCGCCAATATCTTCGCAAAACTGGAAATATTCAAAATAACCCAATCCCATGCTTTGATGGTATCCCCAAAGATTACGCTGTGCTTTTCTTGCTTCCAACGGACCTACTGTATTTTTCCATTGATAAATGTTTTTCAAGCCATCACCATGAGCCACACAGCCACCGGGGAAACGGATGAAACGGGGATGAATATCAGCCAACACTTGAGCCAGATCTTTGCGAAGCCCGTTCTTACGTCCTTTAAATGTATTCTGCGGGAATAGAGAAATCATGTCCAGATTCAATTCACCAACAGATTGAGGGATGATTTCGAGATGAGTGTCCGCAGTAGCTTTAGCAGTTATCACCGCTTTATATGTTTTCCATTGACGGGAAGACACTGTTAGAGAAGTCTCTCCACACACATTTCCTTTTCCATCTACCAGACGAACCTGCAATTTATTTGATTTACCCTGCGGAACACGGGCGAAGATGGAAAAATCATATTTCTCTCCGGTGTTCAGTGCGATTCCATCAAAACCTGTATTTTCTAATGCAGCTCCCGGCTGTTCTACATTCAGCACGGCATAATGTGGGTTATTGATATGAATAGGGTCGGTAGTATCAATAGTGAAAGTCGTTTTCTCTCCTTTCAGTGCCCAGGAATGAGTGCTGTTCCAGTTCTTATCTCCTTCTCTGTCCGAAGGGTCGTACTCGAAGTCGCGGTTTTGGATAAGTTCTGCATAGAGTCCTCCGTCTGCCGAATAATTGATGTCTTCAAAAAAAGCGCCCAGCAATACATCACTAATGGCTTTTGCGCCTTCCGGTTGTACAGTGACCGTTGCTTTTACAGGCTTCAAACCGGCAAAACGTTCTCCATCCTGTACCGGACGTTCTCCATGTAATGAGTTCCGATATTGATTCCAGCCATAATTTTTATCCAATCCATCCACCAAGGTCCAAGCTACCCGGTTGATATTTCCTTTCTGCTCTTCTCCGGCAACAATAGCTTTCACTCTCACTCCGTCAAAATCCGGCGTAGTACGGGGATATTTCTGACTGGTCCAGTTGATTAAATCCTTGGAAGTAGCCTGGCCGTATCCATCATGGTCATTCAGTTTCCAGGTACAAATCCATTCGCCATCGGGCGATTGTTTCAAATAAGGATCGAGCATTTTCTTCTGTGATCCCCAGCGGCTATAATCGCACCGGAGATATCCGTAGTTCCGGCCAATTTCAAACCAATTTTCTTTATCTGTACTCCAGGCAAAACGGAGTCCGCTGCGTCCGTCGTCTCCGGAAGTTGCAAAAGAAAACAGATAAACCGAATCGGGTGTACTCGTCATTTCTTTGATTGCAGCTAAAGTGACCTGCTGAAACGACAAAAACAAGACAACTAAAAAGAGGAATAATTTTCTCATGGTATATATTGCATTAAGATTATCAATCGCAAAGTTAAGATTTTCATCATTCTAACAAGCGTGTTTCATATAATAATTGGTAATTATACACTTAAAAATATATAAGAAACAAGTAAACAAGCGTAAAATATACACTTTTCCCCATATCGTATACTGTTTTCCAGGATTACAACTAGTTGAATCCATCTTATCAGAATAACTCAAAAGAAAACAAAAGGATGGGAATACTCACTGGGAAGCGAAGATTACCCGCCTGAAAAACAATTGGTTTAACAAATCTGGGACAGGTGTTTTTCTCCTGTCCCACGAGATATTTTAGTTCAGAAACCTTCGGGTTTGCCATAGGCCTTGAAGAGGCGTTTCAACTCTTTTGGGGTAATCGGTATGACAGTGCCATGGCGCGGATGGAAATCCATACTGATAGCATGGTCAATCACTTTGAAATGTTCCAGATCGGAACTTTCGGTAAACTGGTATTTACCTTTCGTATATACATCATACATCAAAATATACTTATCGGAACCAACCAGCGGGAAAATACCCGAACCTTCTACCGGATCCTTCGTCTGCTGTTTATAGTCATCCGATTCTGTCCATTGGCCGGAGGTTAGAGAGGATGTAGTGGCCTTTTTAATTCCATTTCCATTCCCTTCCGTTTTGTAGAACAAATGATAGAGTCCATCTTTGTAAATAATGTCGCCGTCAATACATGATTTTTTGTTTTCCGGAAGAAACAGTGGCTTCGGCTCTCCTTCTATATCGGTAAAATCTTTGTTGGCATAAGCATAATAAATGATATCGGGACCATTGCCATGTTGCATGGACCAGTAAACCATGTACTTTCCTGCTTCCCTATCATAAATAGTTTGTGGAGCCCACACACGTTTCAGATCCTCCTGATTGGGATATTTTTTCTGGATATTCACGATATTGGAAGTCCAGTGTACAAGGTCTTTTGATTTCAATAATATCATGGCACGGTTAGAACTCCATCCATTGCCGGATACCATATCTGTCACCACCATATAAAATGTCTTCCCATCTTCACAACGCAAGATATGGGGATCACGCACTCCACCTGTTGAACTAATCACACGGGAATCAAGTACCGGCTGATTTCCATTCAAGGCTTTATAATTATATCCATCGAGGCTAACAGCCATCCGAACGGCTTCTTCACTCATGCGATTGCCGGTGAAGTAAACAAACAGGTAAGCAGATTGCTGGCAATACCCAGTCAACACTCCCACAAATAGGAATGCGAAAAAAATTATATTTTTCTTCATATTCATCATCATTTCAATGCTTTTTCATCCATTGTTTTATTCTTGTTCATTCACTGTTTAGTAGTTGAAATCAGCAGGTTTCACATATACACGATATTCCTTAATCATACCTGGATACCCTTTTTCGGCACGGGGCAGATAGCGGAAACCGGTCACATTTTCCACTTTGCTCAAGTCAATTACCAATTGATGAGGATAAGGAACATTGTCCACTGTCATCCAGAAAGTGGATTCCTGCAAGTCGAATATCTTGTCGGCTGTACGGTTGCCACTACGCGTTTCTTCACTATCGGCATAACGAATCTTCCAATGTTCGCGGGATACCGGTTTACCATCAGCTCCCAGAACATCAAACTCCGCTATCGCTGCGATGTTATCATTTGCTTGCGGAGAAAGTGCTTCCAGACAGAAATAACGTCCTTTCACCGGAGTGGCAAATCGTACTTCCTGCCAGCCGTTACCCGGAGTGAAAGTTCCTTCATGAGCCACTTTCTCACCCGCCAGTTTCAGTTTTTCTCCATCCTTGCGGTGTGTTTCGGGAGCTTTTTCACGAAGCACATCGAGAATTGGTTTCTTCAAACCTTTGATGGAAGCTCGGGTAGGACCTTTCAAATCCAGAACGAGGATTTCATTCTCTCCTTCTTTCAGCCAGCAACCCGGCATAAAGAGAGTCTGCTGCGGACCGATTTCCCAGAAACGCCCCATTGCATGACCGTTCACCCAGACCATACCTTTTCCCCATGTACTCATATCCAGGAAAGTATCTCCTACTTTATCCAATGTAAAGGTGCTCTTATAATAGGCAGGCATAGTCGGTAATATCTTTGTATCGCTATATTTCTTATCTTTTATAAAGGAATAATCTACCGGGAAGTTATACACAGTCCAGTTTTTCAATTCCTTAGTCTGGTTACCCGAAATAAGTTCCACCTTTTCGGTGATTCCTTTGCGGTCGTGGATGGATTTGTCAAAGTTAACACGTCCCATTGCTTCCACAAGAATATCCAGTTGTGTGCCTTTTTTCAGCGCGGGCAGGGTCGTTGTAAATTCTCCCTTACGACGATCCAAGCGTGCCAGCAGTTTACCGTCGACATATATCTGCGCCCAGTCGTGCACTTCCGTAATTTTCAAAGTGGTGCCTGCAAGAGTCGTTTCGGGCAATGTGGTACGATACAGAATCGTTCCCCATCCTTGATTGAATTGTTCCATCGGTTGAATATCCACCGTTTGTTTTGCCTCCGGCAGATTTGAGAAAAGCGGAGCCACTTTATGGAAATGAAACTCGGGGATTTCAATAACAGGCAGAGCTGCGGGCACTGCGGGCAACGTCTCACCTGCCGGAAGATAGTTTTTCAACAAGTCACGAAGCAAGAAAAACTTATCGGTCGTCCATCCGGGTTCGCTAATCGGAGCATCATAATCGTATGAGCTGCACATGGCAGAATAAGCCGGGTTGTTCGCACCTCCCCAATGTCCGAAAGTCGTTCCTCCGTGAGTCATATACAGACTGAAAGAGATGTTCCGGTCGAGCATATCCTTGATGCCCTGTACCATATCTTTTGCAGGACGTGTCTCATGTTTGCGACCCCAGTGGTCGAACCATCCACTCCAGAACTCGCTACACATCAACGGAGTTTCGGGGCGAAGTTCTTTGAGTTTTTTAAATTGCTGGTCGATATTGGCGCCTGTTCCAAAGTTCACCGTCCAAATCAGGTCATCGAGCGCGTTATTGGTGAAGTTACTGCTCCAGTCACATTGAAACAGAGGTACATCGGTAAAACCGGATTCACGAACCAGGTCGCGCACGGCAGAAACATAAGGTTTGTCGATTCCATAAGAACCGTATTCATTCTCTACCTGTACCATGATGATATTTCCTCCTTTATTCACTTGCAGCGGAGCCAGTTGCTTACCTACCTCTTTCATAAAGATGCCTACCCGTTCCATATAATAGGGATCGAGCGTACGCAAGGCTATATCTTTTTTCTTCAACAGCCACCAGGGAAGTCCGCCCATCTCCCACTCCGCACATACATACGGACCAGGACGGACAATGACATACATACCGTGTTTCTGTGCCGCACGGCAGAAAGCTGCAATATCATTCTGACCGGAAAAATCGAACTTTCCTTCTTCCTGTTCATGGATATTCCAGAAAATATAAATACAAATAGTATTCATGCCTAATGCCTTGCACATCTCAATGCGATGCTCCCAATAAGCTTGCGGGATGCGGGTGTAATGCAACTCGGCAGCCTTCACCACAAACGGTTTTCCATCCAGCAAGAATGTGTTCTTGCCTGCCTCAAACTTCCGTGCAGTAGTTTGCGCCTGTGCAGTACTAAAGAAAATAACTGTAAAAAGTACCAGTAAAGCAATCAATCTGTTTTTCATGGTTTATTCAAAAATAGAATTTTAATAGTATACGGCAAAGGTAGGCGATTCACCTAAAAAGGAGGGCATAATTATCATTCAAAAAGGGTTGGAAATAAAGCAAAATAGCGCCAAATAGCAGATAAAACAACAATGGTCGGAAGATGAGCATGGTAAAATGCCTCTCATCTTCCGACCATTTGTCCGGTATGTGATTACAATGAAATCAGTTTTCTTTTGTCAATAGACTTTCCAGTTCTTCCGCATTCAGGCGGAGGTAGAATTGTCCGCGATAGGCTACGGAGATAGCGCCCGTTTCCTCTGAAACAATAATGGCATGTGCATCCGACTGTTGAGAGATTCCCATCGCTGCGCGATGCCGCAAACCAAGTTCCTTCGGTATATTCAAATCATGGGAAACAGGAAGGATACATCCCGCCGCCTTGATACGTTTTTTGCTGATAACCATCGCTCCATCGTGCAATGGACTATTCTTGAAAAATATATTCTCGATTAAACGCTGATTGATTGCCGCATCAATCAATTCGCCTGTACGAACGACTTCATCTAAAGGAGTATTATGCTCAATGACAATCAATGCGCCAACTTTTTGTTTACCCATGCTCAAACAAGCCATTACCACGGGCATGATGTCATCGTGCTTCAGCGACTCTTTCTTCGATCCGCTAAAGAGACGGGCCAATGCACTGACATGCCGGTGAGATCCCAAAGTCAAAAGAAAACGGCGTATCTCATCTTGAAAAAGCACAATCAACGCTATTACACCCACATTCATCAATGTGTCGAAAATAGAACCCAACAGTTTCATCTCCAGCACTTGTGTCACCACCAGCCAGATCAGAATAAAAACCAAAATTCCGGTGAATACCTTGATGGAACCGGAAGCTTTCATCAGTTTGTAGGTATAGTACAAAACAAAAGCTACCAGCAGGATATCGATAAAATCTTTTATGCCAAACTCAAAAAACATGCACCCTCCTCTTATTTGTCATATCCACTCTCTATTTTTAATTTCTCTGTGATCCGGACAGCTTCCACCGCCTCACGCACATCATGTACACGCAGGATGTGCGCTCCTTTCATTAACGCAACAGTGTCTAATACGGTTGTCCCGTTTAATGAATCTTGCGGGGTTCCTCCCAATAATTTATAAATCATTGATTTCCGCGAAACTCCCACTAAAACGGGAAGTTCGAATATGTGGAATTCTTCCAGATGCGCCATCAGTTCATAATTATGCTCCAATGTTTTTCCGAATCCGAATCCCGGATCGAGAATGATATCTTTCACTCCCAAGTCGCGAAGTTGCTGCACTTTACGAGCGAAATACAGGAAAACGTCTTTAATCAGGTTATCATAAGACGGTTCTTTCTGCATACTTTGGGGTGTTCCCTTCATATGCATCATAATATAGGGCACTCCCAAGTCGGCTACAGTCTGAAACATCCGGTGGTCCATTTCACCGGCAGCTATATCATTAATCATAGCAACTCCATAATCTTTCACACATTTTTCAGCTACATCAGCCCGGAAAGTATCAACAGAGATAATGGCTTCCGGATGATTACGGTTCAGGATTTCCAGACCGGTACGCAGTCTGCTCATCTCTTCTTCAGCAGAAATATGTTCGGCATTCGGCCGTGAAGAATAGGCGCCTATATCAATAATCGAAGCACCTTCATCAAGTATCTGACGGGCCCGGGCAGCAATGTCCTCTTTGGTCTGCATCCGGCTGCCGGAATAAAAAGAATCGGGAGTTACATTCAATATTCCCATCACCTGCGGAGTAGCAAGATCGAGCAACCGCCCTTTTACATTTATATAAATAGGAGATATAGGTTTCATCATTGACAACATTCCTTTTAGATCGCCTACAAATGTAGATAAAAAAAGCAAGTATTCGTACTAAAAAGAAGAAATAAACGTATATTTGCAAACTATAGAAGAAACCGAAAAATTCATACCATGAGCCGATTAACCCTATTTCACGTAGGATTTCTTTTCCTCATTTTGTTCTTTACCACTACTGCTAAAGCTCAAAAAGAGGCTGAAACTTTCAATGTTGACTCTACTCTCTATGAATATTATCAACGTTGTCAAGAATACCTACTAGAGCCAGTTGTGCTTAGCATGTCCGACACATTGTTCAGAATGGCCGGTGAACGGCATGATGAACGAATGCAGGCAGTAGCCATAGCCACCCGACTGGATTACTATTATTTTCAGGGAACCAATGAAGATAGTGTCATCCACTATACTAACAAAGTAAAAGAATTCGCCAAAGCCACTCATCAGCCTAAATATTATTATTTTGCATGGGCCAACAGGCTAGTTACCTATTACTTAAAAACAAGCAGAACAAACATAGCACTTTATGAAGTGCAAAATATGTTAAAAGAAGCTCAGGAAGAGGATGACAAAACCGGTTTGTCCCGTTGCTACAACATTATGTCGCAAATCTACACTATCAAAAGATTCGATTCGATGGCCTTCGAATGGCGGTTGAAGGAAATCGAACTAACTGAAAAATATAATATCGAAAACTATAATATTTCCCAGACGTATGCCCAGATAGCCAACTATTACATCAGCCAGAAAAAGCAAAAAGAAGCATTGAGAGCTGTGGAAAAGGCCATTTCAACAGCCAATTCTTCTACACAGCAAATATCTGCCAAGTTGGAGTACGTTAACTACTACAGCAAGTTCGGTGACTTTCAGGCAGCCGAAAAAATATTGAAGGAATGTCAGATTGCATTCGAACAGGATAAAAGACTGGAATCGATCAAAAAGAGACTGTATAATATAGAATGTTTGTACTATCAGCAGACCAGGCAATATCAAAAAGCACTGGAAGCTGCAGAGATGCAAGAAAAGGAAGAGCACCGTTTAAGCGAAAGTATACTTAGCAGCAGTCACTATCGTACACAGGGAGAAATCTACCAGAAGATGGGGAATATGAACATGGCAGTCAAATATCTGCAAATGTATATCAACACCGATGACTCCTTAAAAATAGCCAATGAGCAAGTAGCCAGCAGCGAATTTGCCACCTTGCTAAACGTTGAGAAACTCAATGCCGAAAAGAAAGAACTAATGCTCCAGGCACAGGAAAAGGAGTTGCATAATAAAACAACATTGATTATCTCATTGATTATTTTATTAGGTATTCTATTCTTATTCCTTTATAGAGAAAACTTCCTGAAACGCAAACTGAAAGTTTCGGAAGCAGAACTCAAAACAAAGAATGAGGAACTTACGGTGTCGAGGGAAGAATTACGTAAAGCCAAAGACATAGCGGAAGCGAGCAGCCGGATGAAGACAACGTTCATCCAGAGCATGACCCATGAAATCCGTACACCGCTCAACTCTATTGTAGGCTTCTCGCAGGTGTTAAGCGATCACTACAGCAATAGTCCGGAAACACAGGAGTTTGTCAATATTATCAAGAGCAACAGTAACGACTTGCTCCGACTGGTCACTGACGTGCTCGCTCTGTCGGAACTGGATCAATATGAGCAACTGCCCACAGATGATGAAACAGATATGAATACGATCTGTCAACTTGCCTCTGAAGTGGCCAAAGACAACAGGCAAAAGGATGTGGAAGTTCTGTTCGAACCTGCAAAAGAAAACCTGCTCATACGCAGTAATTCGGAACGCATATCACAGGTGTTGAACAACTTGGCGCATAATGCCGCCAAATTTACAACTCATGGCAGTATCCGCATAGCTTATTCCGTACTGGAAGCTGAAAAGAAAATTGAAATCAGTGTCACCGATACAGGAACTGGTATTCCGAAAGATCAGCAGGAGGCGGTATTTGAGCGTTTCTACAAAATGAATTCTTTCACACAGGGCACCGGTCTCGGACTGCCGATATGCCGGAGCATTGCCGAGAAGTTAGGAGGCAGCCTCCGGATCGACTCTTCCTATACGGACGGATGCCGGATGATACTGACTCTTCCTTTGGTATATGCCTAAGTAAAAATCTGTCCGAACTCCCATCAAATCCGAAAGAATAGCCTATCTTTGCAGCGTTTTAAATAAAAGATCAGGTTATGAAACTTTCTGCTCTTTACCAGATTTTTCTGGATTGCCAATCAGTAACTACTGATAGCCGGAACTGCCCGGACGGTTCTTTGTTTATCGCCTTGAAAGGTGAGTCGTTCAACGGTAATGCATTCGCAAAACTAGCGCTAGACTCCGGATGCGCATTTGCCATTATTGATGAAGCCGAATATGCCGTAGAAGGTGATAAACGATATATACTTGTAGACAACTGCTTGCAGACAATGCAGCAACTTGCCAACTATCATCGCCGCCAACTCGGAACGCGTGTGATCGGTATTACGGGCACTAATGGGAAAACGACCACCAAAGAATTAATTTCCAGTGTTCTCTGTCAAGCCCATAACGTGCTTTATACTTTAGGTAATCTCAACAACCACATCGGTGTACCGACCACTCTATTGCGTTTGAAACCGGAGCATGACCTTGCTGTTATCGAGATGGGTGCCAATCATCCGGGAGAAATCAAGTTTCTTTGTGAAATAGCCGAACCGGATTATGGTATTATCACCAATGTAGGTAAAGCTCACCTGGAAGGATTCGGTTCTTTCGAAGGAGTGATTAAGACTAAAGGAGAGTTATATGACTTCCTCCGTAAGAAAGATGCCATCACTTTTATTCATCACGATAACGCTTATTTGATGAATATCGCGCAGGGATTGAACCTGATTTCTTATGGAACTGAAGATGATCTCTATGTCAACGGACAGATTACTGACAATTCGCCTTATCTCGCTTTCGAATGGAAAGCCGGTAAGGACGGTGAACGCCATCAGGTTCGCACACAGTTGATCGGAGAATATAATTTCCCGAATGCCCTGGCTGCCATCACTATCGGACGTTTCTTTGGAGTGGAAGCGAAGAAGATTGATGAGGCTCTGGCAAGCTATACGCCACAGAACAATCGCTCCCAACTTAAAAAGACAGAAGATAACACGCTTATCATCGACGCATATAATGCAAATCCAACCAGCATGATGGCTGCTTTGCAAAACTTCCGGAACATGACAGTCCCCCACAAGATGCTCATATTAGGAGATATGCGCGAACTGGGTGCTGAAAGCCCGGCCGAACATCAGAAAATCGTTGACTACATAAAGGAAAGTGGTTTTGAGAAAGTATGGCTCGTAGGAGAACTGTTTGCCGCAAGCGAACATTCTTTTAAGACTTACGCCAATGCGCAGGAAGTTATAAAGGACCTGCAAGCTGACAAACCCAAAGGGTATACCATTCTTATCAAAGGCTCTAACGGAATCAAACTTAGCTCAACGGTAGAGTATTTGTAAACGGAAAAATAAACGAGTGAACAGTAAATGATAAACGGTGAATATTGGATGCAACCATTATTCACCGTTTCTATTTTTCATTCACTGCTTATTCATCATTCTGGGGCGTACAACATAATAGGCTATTAAACTAGCCAGAATCGCTCCCGTAGTATTAGCTGCAAAATCCAACCAGTCTCCACCCCGGTAAGTAGTGCAATATTCCTGCAGTAATTCTACACAACCACTAAAAAGTACAGGGCAAAGGAATGCGCCTACCCATGCATGCCACATCGGAGCATTGTCCCTGCGATGTGCACGCAAAAATTCCAGCCACAACATTCCCGACATGCCAAAATACATACAAACATGAACCAGTTTGTCGAGGTTGGGAATTTCATCTAAATCCGTCTTAGGCGGTTTAAAGAACGACAGATAAATCACTGTCAGAATGATAAAAAGCGAGATCGGATATTTCTTAATATAAGATAGCATATCTAAATAATATTACAATTTTCGTGCAAATATAAGTATCATTTTCTATATTTGCGCTCTAATACGTATATTTTATAACGATTTGTAAGATAAAACAAGATTTATGGCAAAAAATGATAGAGCAAACTTCGGCAGTAAATTAGGAGTCATACTCGCTTCTGCCGGCTCTGCAGTCGGATTGGGTAATATATGGAGGTTTCCCTATGAAACAGGAAACCATGGAGGCGCTGCTTTTATATTGATCTATTTAGGCTGCATTCTTCTTCTGGGATTGCCTATTATGATTGCCGAGTTCCTGATAGGACGCCGTTCGAGAGCTAACACAGCGAGAGCGTATCAGAAATTAGCACCTGGAACACATTGGCGTTGGGTAGGACGCATGGGAGTATTGGCAGGTTTCCTGATACTTAGTTATTATGCTGTAGTAGCAGGATGGACACTCGAATATATTTTTGAAGCTGCTACTAATGGCTTTGCCGGAAAAACCTCCGGAGAGTTCATATCCTCTTTTCAACAATTCTCCAGCAGCCCATGGAGACCGGTTGTATGGTTGGTGGCATTCTTGTTGATTACTCATTTCATCATTGTGAAAGGGGTAGAAAAAGGAATCGAAAAGTCCTCCAAGATCATGATGCCTACCCTGTTTATCATTATCCTCATACTGGTTGTTTGCTCGGTCACTCTGCCGGGAGCCGGTGCAGGTATCGAATTCCTGCTCAAGCCCGACTTTAGCAAAGTGGACGGAAATGTATTTTTGAGTGCCATGGGACAGGCGTTCTTCTCATTGAGTTTGGGAATGGGATGCCTTTGTACGTACGCCTCCTATTTCAGCAAAGAAACCAACCTGACTAAAACAGCTTTCAGCGTAGGAATCATTGATACCTTTGTGGCGATACTAGCCGGATTTATCATCTTCCCGGCAGCTTTTTCCGTAGGCATACAACCTGATTCTGGTCCGAGTCTGATCTTTATCACCCTGCCTAATGTATTCCAACAGGCATTTAGCGGAGTTCCCATACTGGCATATATATTCTCTGTCATGTTCTACGCGTTGTTGGCAATGGCTGCTTTAACTTCTACTATTTCCTTGCACGAAGTAGTAACCGCTTATTTACATGAGGAGTTCAACCTCTCCCGTGGAAAAGCAGCAAGGTTAGTCACCGGCGGTTGTGTCTTCCTCGGAATATTCTGTTCATTATCACTGGGAGTCATGAAAGGATTTACCGTTTTCGGACTGGGCATGTTCGACCTCTTCGACTTTGTTACAGCTAAAATCATGTTACCACTAGGCGGATTGTGCATCTCCCTCTTTACCGGATGGTATCTGGACAAGAAGATTGTATGGTCGGAGATTACCAATGAAGGTTCATTAAAGGTACCGGTATACAAACTCATTATCTTTATATTAAAATATATCGCCCCAATCGCCATCTCACTGATATTTATCAATGAACTGGGATTAATCAAGCTATAATGTGGAAAGACTTCCTTTATTATACTAAAACTGAACGACAAGGCATTATCGTCCTTGTCGTTCTTATTTTAGGAGTATATGCCGCCCCTAAACTCTTCTCCTTTTTCACACACGCTGAAGATACCGACTGCAGAGAGAACGAGAAGTTCGATAAGGAATACAACGACTTTATTTCTTCCCTCCGGGAAACCCAACCTCACCAAAAGTCCGGTCATTCTTTTCAATCATCCCCTCAAAGGGAAATCAAACTTGCGGTGTTCGATCCGAACATCGCAGACTCTACTACTTTTCTTTCGCTTGGATTGCCATCCTGGATGATAAAGAATATCCTGCACTATCGCTATAAACAAGGTAAATTCCGCCACCCAGAAGATTTCCGAAAGATATATGGACTCACGGAAGAACAATACCAGACTCTTCGTCCTTATATACAAATTACAGAAGATTTCAGTTCGACAAATAAAGACACGGTACGATTGTTAACCACACCAAGCATACAACGGGACACCCTTGTGAAATATCTCCCGGGAACTATCATCAGCCTCAACTCCGCAGATACCACCGAACTGAAGAAGATTCCGGGAATCGGAAGCAACATTGCCCGGATGATTGTGAATTACCGTGAACGGCTGGGAGGCTTTTTCCGAATAGAGCAGTTACAGGAGATTCATCTAAAGGCAGAGAAACTCCGTTCGTGGTTTTCCATTGACACCCATCAGACACGCCGCATCAATGTAAATAAAGCCGGTATGGAACGAATGATGCATCATCCATACATGAACTACTACCAAGCAAAGGTTATCATAGAATATCGGAAAAAGAAAGGATTCTTAAAAAGTCTGAAGCAATTATCTCTCTACGAGGAGTTCACTCCTATTGATCTTGAACGGCTAGAGCCCTACATTTGTTATAATTAATAAAAAAAAGATGCATTCCTATCACACCAGACAAGAATGCATCACACACAAACAAAACAAACACTCTACTATCATCTTCACAGACTTCCGTAGAGAAGCGACTATAAATATATAGCTAAAAGATAGAACACTTGCAAGGCTCTACCTTTTTGGTATACATTTTTAGAAGTTAGGTTCTCTAATTAATCTTTTTTAATCATACCATCCACCATATGAACGGTCCGGTCCGTAATTTTGGCAAGCCCCTCGTCATGCGTCACAATGACAAAAGTCTGCCCCAGCCGGTCTCTCAAATCGAAGAACAGTTGATGTAAATCTTCTTTATTATGTGTATCCAGACTACCGGATGGTTCGTCTGCCAGAATAACTGCCGGATCGTTGATTAAAGCCCTCGCTACCGCTACCCGTTGTTTCTCGCCTCCCGACAATTCATTCGGTTTATGAGAAGCCCTGTCAACCAGTCCCATAAAATCCAGAATCTTCATTGCGCGTTCGTGCGCCTCCTTCGAAGATACTCCGGCGATTAGGGCGGGAATCATCACATTTTCCAATGCCGTGAACTCCGGCAGTAGTTGGTGAAACTGGAAAACAAAACCAATATTCTTATTACGAAATGCAGATAGTTCTTTCTCTTTCATCCGGCTCACCACTGTTCCGTCAATCTGTACCACACCTGCGTCCGGTTCATCTAAAGTGCCCATTATCTGCAATAACGTAGTTTTACCCGCACCGCTCGGGCCTACAATACTAACAATTTCTCCTTTGTTGATTCCCAGATCAATGCCTTTCAACACCTGTAATGAGCCGAAACTCTTCGTAATCCCTTCTAGTTTTATCATAATAGCCTTATAATCGTTTAATGACATATTCAGCCAGATAGCACCCAAACACGGCCGGCATATAACTAACTGTTCCACATGTCGATTTCTTATTCTGTTCATCCTCCGTCAGCAATACCGCTTTCGGATCGGCTTGTTCCGTGCTAAATACCACCGGAAGTTTCCGTTTCATTCCCATCTTCTGCAAACGCTTCCGCACAGCCTTACTCAAACCGCAATGATACGTCTCCCAAAGATCAGCAAAACGAACCTGGGTGATATCACTCTTCGCCCCTGCTCCCATACTGGAAACTATCTTTATATGACGTTTCATCGCTTCATAAATCAGAAAACATTTCGGACTGATCGTATCAATAGCATCTACTATAAAATCATATTTATCGGCATCCAGCAGTTCCGGTATATTTTCATCCTTCAGGTAAACAGGCAGGACAGCCAGCTCAATCTCCGGATTTATATCTTTATAACGGGCTGCCAACACTTCCGCTTTCGTCCTCCCCAACGTGGAATGCATGGCCGGCAACTGACGATTCATATTAGTAGGCTGCACTGTATCGGCATCTACAATCGTCATCCGCCCGACACCTGCACGGCAAATCATCTCGGCGGCATAAGCACCTACTCCACCCAGTCCCACGACCAATACGTGCGCGTTCCGGATGCGTTCCATCTTTTCCTCCCCTAACAGGAGTTCCGTTCTCTGTTGCCAGTCGTATCTTTCCATTAGTTTTTCTTTAACCATTTATAGAACCATTTGCCGACCTTCTCATAATGTTGAGACTCATTATGTCCACGAGGATCGGAGAATGACACAATTTCCTGTGGTTCGCCAAACTGGTCGGGATACAGGATTATCAAACTATTATTAGAGAAATATTTTCCTAATTGTGCCGGGAGACGTTCAAAAGAGGGATCATAAGAGATAGAGCCGCGACGGGCAGAGATAACTACCAATAAATGGTCATAATTCACCTGCCCTGTCAACAGCAAGAGATCCTCCCACTCCTCCAATATGGAGAATTCTGTCGGAGTACCTGCATGTCGCTTTTTCACAAGTTGCTGAACACGCATCAATGTACGCTCATTGGCAAAGAAATGCACCCGACAGCCCAGGATACTTCCCATACGGCAGAAGTGTTCCACCCATTTAGAGAATCCCGATTCATATTCAGCCTTTGGCGGAACGGCAATATTGATTCGACGCAGGGTATTAACAGGCATCAGGAATTTGGCAATCATCACTTCACGATGCGTACCTTTCAACAGACTTTCGGCCAGATGTCCGAAGAAAGAATCGACAATATTTGCTTTCCGGTGCAGACCGATCACAATATCCGTAGCTTCATACTCCTTGATTGTATGGATAATCCCCGAAGCAATATTCAAATCATAGCGGCTCACCATTGTAACAGGCACATCGGCAGCAGCGGCAATCATGGCAGCCTTTTCCAGGTTACGTTTACCCTGCTGCTCTTTCTTCTCCGAACTATTATTGTCATTGATAACGTTCAATGCCACCAATGCATTTTTCTGCTTGGCATCCTTTATTACTAAAGCCAGATTAATCAAATCTTCAATCGTCTCCGGGTTAGCCACCGGAATCAAGATTTGTTCCGTATTTACTTTTTTAGCTTCTTCTTCCGCCTGCACATTCTCATCCAAAGCAAAACGACGCGCCGAACGTTCGGTTACCAAAGAACTGATGACACAAGTGAAAAGTATCATCACTACCGTACCGTTCAATACATCATCATTCAGCAACCGTTCTCCATTCTCCATAATGATTTCATGACCGATCAACACTGCTGCCAGTGTAGCTGCGGCCTGCGCATTACTTAAACCGAATATCATGCTCCGTTCATTCGACTGCATCCGATAAATCTTTTGTGTGATCCAGGCAGCCAGCCATTTACTAAAGGTTGCCACCACTGTCATCACAATAGCCACTTTCAATGCTTCACCTCCGGTAAACAGGCTTCTTACATCAATAATCATTCCGACACCAATCAGAAAATAGGGAATAAACAGTGCATTTCCCACAAATTCCAACCGGTTCATCAAAGGAGATACATGAGGAATCAGGCGATTCAATACCAAGCCCGCCAGGAAAGCTCCTAAGATTCCTTCCATTCCTACAAATTCCATCAATCCTCCTCCGAGGAAAACCATCGCCAGCACAAACACAAACTGCATCACGCTGTCATCGTACTTCCGGAAGAACCAGCGTCCGATACGGGGGAAAAAGAATACAATCAGGAATCCGAGGAAAGCCACTTTTGCCACAAGAAATACCCAGAACCAGCCATCGACAGTCCCCTTAAACATGCCTCCTATGACGGCAAGAATAATCAAAGCAAGGGTGACGGTGACAGCAGTACCACCAATGGTGATATTGACACTGCGCAAACGAGACAATCCGTAACGGCTAATAATAGGATAAGCAATTAAGGTATGAGAAGCATACATACTTGCCAACAGCACCGCCGTGAGAAAACCATATCCCAGCATACTCATACTACTCCATATTCCCAACGCCATAGGAATCAGAAAGGTGAGCCAGCCGAACACGAAACTTTTCGTCCGGTTCTTCTTAAAGTCCTCCATATCCATCTCAAGACCGGCAAGGAACATGATGTAATAGAGTCCTACTTTGCCGAACAGTTCGAAACTACTGTCACGGTCGAGCACATGAAAGCCGTGTTCGCCAATCAATACACCCGCCAGAATCATGCCTATAATATGAGGTATATGGAGACGCCCCAAAATCATCGGAGCAAAAAGAATGATAATTAGTACCAAAAAGAACACCCAGGTCGGATCAGAAATCGGCAGCGTTAAATTGAGATCAAACAGGTTCATAGGCTGTGTTTTTTAGGAATTTTCTGCAAAGGAACAAAAAAGTTTGCAGAATCCAATGAATGTCTAATGGTCATTTTACTCCAATAACCACGTCCAACTATACGGAAGCATGAGTAATCCGCCGAAAAACTGAAATATTTCTCTCAAAATCGATGTTTATATGCTAAATTGTTATAATTTTGCAGCCTAATCTTTTCTATTCGACAGGATAAGGAGAGAAATTCAATATTCACAATTTAACAAAAGAAAAAGATGAAAGTAGCTATTGTTGGCGTAAGCGGAGCCGTAGGACAAGAGTTCCTGCGCGTGCTCGATGAGAGAAACTTCCCGATGGACGAGTTAGTTTTGTTCGGTTCTAAACGTAGTGCCGGAACAACATATACTTTCCGCGGTAAACAGATCGAGGTGAAACTCTTACAACACAACGATGACTTTAAAGGGGTAGACATTGCTTTCACTTCTGCCGGTGCAGGAACATCTAAGGAGTTCGAGAAAACAATCACCAAGTATGGTGCTGTGATGATCGACAACTCCAGCGCTTTCCGTATGGATGCCGATGTGCCTTTGGTGGTGCCTGAAGTAAATGCAGAGGATGCATTGGAACGTCCGCGCGGCGTTATCGCCAACCCGAATTGTACGACTATCCAGATGGTAGTTGCACTGAAAGCCATCGAAAAGCTTTCTCATATAAAAACCGTGCACGTGTCTACCTATCAGGCAGCAAGTGGTGCGGGTGCCGCTGCCATGGACGAATTGTACGAACAATATCGTCAGGTATTGGCAAACGAACCTGTAACTGTAGATAAGTTTGCGTATCAGTTGGCTTTCAACCTGATTCCGCAGATCGACGTGTTTACAGAAAACGGTTATACGAAAGAAGAGATGAAGATGTATAATGAAACACGCAAGATCATGCATTCTGACGTAAAAGTTAGTGCAACTTGTGTACGTGTTCCTGCATTACGTGCTCACTCTGAAAGTATTTGGGTAGAAACTGAACGTCCGATTTCCGTAGAAGAGGCTCGTGAAGCATTCGCTAACGGTGAAGGTCTGGTTCTGCAGGACAATCCTGCCGAAAAAGAATACCCGATGCCGTTGTTCCTGGCAGGTAAAGACCCGGTATATGTAGGCCGTATCCGCAAAGACCTGACAAACGAAAACGGATTGACTTTCTGGATTGTAGGTGACCAGATCAAGAAGGGGGCTGCCCTGAACGCTGTTCAGATTGCCGAATATCTGATTAAAGTAAAAAATATCTAATATAGCGGACTGGAAATCATATCCGGACAACTATAGAATAAGCCAAATGAATCAACCGGCTTGCAATGTGATAGTAATCGCAATGCAAGCCGGTTTTCTATTCTCCAAGCTGTAATTAGAAGGAAAACAACTATTCGTCAGTAAAGAGTCATTAGTTATAGGTATCAGGATTTGCCAAAATAACTATTTATAGCGATTGATACAAATTCGTTTTTTATCGAATTTTGCGCAAAACTTATCTATGAAGTATTGTCTTTTTAACATGGCATTTTGGGGGCTACTATTTTTCAATTTATTTGAAGCCGCAGCTAATTCAAACATCTATACAATCTCGGGACGTGTGACCGAGGCAAAAACGAATTCCCCCCTGCCTGGTGCTTCTATTCTCATTAAAGGTACCTATTTGTGGGCCGTATCCAATCAGAAAGGAGAATTTACGATACAAGGAGTACAGGAAGGGAAATATAATCTGGAGGTTTCTTTTCTTGGTTATGTACCGGCAACAATTCCCGTAAATGTACGCAGCAATATCAATAACTTTCCTATCATACTCAAAGAAAATACACTTGTACTGGATGATGTAGTCGTTACTGCACAAGCACCCAAGAATGAATTAAACACGATGCTCACTATCGGAAATCATGCATTGGAACATCTACAGGTGTCCAACGTGAGCGATATCTCCGCTCTCCTTCCGGGAGGAAAGACTAAAGTGCCGGATCTTACCGCCAATAATATCTTCTCATTACGCGACGGAGGGTCAACAGCCGGTAATTCCGCATTTGGAACAGCCGTAGAAGTGGATGGAGTTCGTATTGGAAACAATGGTTCGTTTGGCAATATGAGCGGAGTGGATACCCGGAATATCACTGTTGCAGATATTGAATCGGTGGAAGTCATCACCGGAGTGCCTTCGGCAGAATATGGAGACTTGAATAGTGGTATGGTCAAGATTCACACCCGGAAAGGGAAAACACCCTGGAACATATTGCTGTCTATCAATCCTCGCACCGAACAGGTGTCATTTGCTAAAGGATTGGATTTAGGAAACGATAAAGGTGTCATCAACATAAACGGTGAGTGGACCAAGGCTACTCAAAAGTTGGTATCTCCCTATTCTTCTTATACAAGAAGGGGATTCTCTGCCGGATATAGCAACACGTTCCGCAACGTATTGAGATTCGACATCGGTGTTACAGGCAATATCGGAGGAATGAATACCAAAGATGATCCTGATGCCTATTCGGGAGAATACAACAAAGTGAGAGATAACGTATTCCGGGCAAACACTTCACTGGCCTGGCTGCTCAACAAATCGTGGATAACCAACCTTAAGTTCGACGCATCAATATACTACAATGATAACAACTCCCACGCGCATACGTTCTACTCGTATGCATCGGAGCAACCGGCTGTTCATGCCACAGAGGAAGGATATTTTATGGCAAACAAACTGCCATATACTTACTTTGCCGACCAAATCATCGACTCCAAAGAACTGGATTATGCCGCATCGTTAAAATATGAATGGAACAGACGATTTAAGACTGTAAACAGCAACCTGAAAGCAGGCGTTCAATGGAAAGCAACAGGCAATGTGGGCGAAGGAGAATATTACAAAGACCCAGCATTGGCTCCGAACGGTTATCGTCCCCGTCCTTACACTACTTATCCATATATGCATAATGTTTCACTTTATGCAGAAGAAAGTCTCTCATTTCCTGTGGGAAATACCATGCTTAGACTGATGGCAGGGGTACGTTGGGAACATTTGTTTATCAAGGGAACGAAATATAAAAATCTGAATACTCTGTCTCCGCGTTTCAATGCCAGATGGCAGTTGAACGAATATATCGCTATCCGCGGCGGCTGGGGAATTACCGAAAAGCTGCCCTCTTTCTATACTTTGTATCCCAAACAGGAATATCGGGATATACAGACTTTCGGCTTTTCCTATAATAAGATTGAATCATCTTATATATATTATAGTCAGCCCTACACGTTATTGCACAATGAGAACCTACGCTGGCAACGGAATCAGAACGCAGAAATCGGTCTGGACGTCAACATCGCCCGTACCCGGATTTCATTAGTCGGTTATTTCAACCGCACCAAGCTGCCGTATAAGTACACAAGTACTTATATTCCGTTCTCCTACGATGTGCTCCAATTACCGGATGGATTCACGATGCCGACTAACCCGCAAATCAATGTAGATAACCAGACAGGGATGGTTTACATACGCGACAATGCATCCAGTTACTGGACTCCTATGGATGTCAAAGTGACCGACCAGACTTTCGTAAAGTCAACTTCTCCCGACAATGGAATGGACGTGATTCGTCGTGGAGCGGAAATGATTGTTGATTTCCCGGAAATTACCCCGATTCGCACGCAATTCCGGGTAGATGCCGCTTATACTTATACGAAATACATCGACAATTCTTTATCGTATTATTATCAGAATGGATGGTCGCACACCAGCCTTGCCAATCGTTCTTACCAATATGTAGGTATCTACGCCAATGGTGACAACTTATCGACTACCGCCAACGGCAAGCGTACCCACTCGCTGGATGCCAATATCACAGCCATCACCCGTATTCCGAAAGCCAGACTGATTATTTCGTGCCGACTGGAAGCTTCGCTTGTGAAGCGTTCGCAGAACATCTCCGAGTACCAAGGAAAAGAATATGCTTTCAATGTGAGCGAAAGCAGTAATACCCAAACCGGGGGAAGTATCTATGACGGTAACTCTTATACCGCTATCTGGCCGGTAGCATACCTCGACCTGAATAATGAGATGCATCCTTTCACATCAGCAGAAGCCGCGAATCCGGCATTCTCCTACCTGATACGCAAATCGGGCAATGCCTATACATTTGCAGCAGACGGATATGATCCTTATTTTTCTGCCAATATCAATATCACCAAAGAGATTGGAGACTATGTATCCCTTTCTCTCAATGCAATTAATTTCACCAACTCACGGCCTTATGTAAAATCTCATGCAACGGGTGTAAGCGCTCTCTTCACCCCGGATTTCTATTATGGACTTACTTGCCGTATCAAATTCTAACTATATGAAGCAATCCATCTACATATTATTACTAACAGTGACTGGCATCTTTGCAGGATGCACGGATATCGATAAAGAGAATCCGTATGACAACCAGTTGCACAGCCTGCAGGTTACTGCCGTATATCCGGACGGATACACGGATCATCTCCGGGAAGGAGTGACCGTAAAGATTGAAGATGTAGACCGTGGAAATTCTTACAAGGCTAAAACCGACAAGAATGGAGTCGCACAATTCTCTTTGACCAAAGGTATATACCGCGTACAAGTCAGCGACAAAGACGGAAAGGATATTTTCAACGGATTAGCTGATAATGTCAAACTAACCAGCGGAGACATGTCTCTTAATCTCCCGCTCATTCATTCCAAGGCCGGAACGATCATTATTAAAGAGATTTACTGCGGAGGATGCACAAAGTTACCTCTGGAAGGAAATTATCAGTCCGACAAGTACATTATCCTGCATAATAACGACTCGGAAGTGCAATATCTGGATAGTTTATGCTTCGGAGCACTCGACCCTTACAATTCACAAGCCACTAATGTATGGGTGACACAGGATGAAGCAACCGGAGCAACCATCTTCAAGGACTTCGCTCCCATCGTTCAGTGCATCTGGCAATTTGGCGGTACCGGTAAAACGTTCCCGCTTCAGCCGGGAGAAGATGCAGTGATTGCCATCAACGGAGCGGTTGACCATGCGGCACAATATCCGCAATCTGTCAACCTGAACAAACCCGGATATTTTGTATGCTATAATAATGTTTATTTTCCGAACACACAGTATCATCCGGCTCCGGGCGACCAGATCACACCGGATCATTACCTGAACGTAGTGTTGAAGACTGGCCAGGCGAACGCCTATTCATTCTCGATATTTTCTCCTGCCGCGGTTATTTTTAAAGCCAAGGATACCACGATACAGGACTTTGTTCTTAAAGAGGGAAGCATCATACAAAAACCGGGAAGCACTACGGATCAGGTGATAGCGGTACCACTCGATTGGGTGATTGATGGCACGGAAGTATATTATGGCGGTTCCTCCAACAATAAAAAGCGTATTTCTCCATCCATCGATGCGGGATATGTCACTCAAAGTGCCACATACAACGGACGCAGTTTATACCGTCATGTGGATGAAGAAGCGACACAGGAAGCGGGTTACGAAGTACTGGTAGATACAAACAACTCTTCTACCGATTTTTATGAACGGGAAAAACAATCTTTGCATGAGTGAGATGAAGAAAATATATATAACAGGTCTTTGGATTCTATGTCTGACATCCGGAGTTTCGGCACAGACTTATGACATCATCGAACGGCGTAACTCCTGGAATGCCGGGGCAAATGTCACAGGTATCATGATGGACAGTATTTCTGCTTCCTATGCCGAACTGTACGGAAAGAATAACCACGGTGATTTCCGCAACTATTACGAAGCAAAAGAAGCATGGAGTGCCGGAGCGGTAGCAAAGTCCATCACTCATCTGAAAGGATATTCACTGACGGGTTCATTCTCATTCGATCATACTTCAGGCAAGGATATGAGCGGTTCGATGTTTATCCACCCGGGATTTTATCCCGTAGACCTCCTGGAGTTCACTCCCGGACGTAAAGACTTGCAAACTTACGCTTTCATGGGTGGTATTGCAACTGATATTTCACCCAACTGGCGATTAGGAGGAAAGATAGACTTTGCCGCTTCCAACTATTCCAAACGAAAGGACTTGCGGCATACCAATTACCGACTGGATTTGAAAATAGCCCCCAGCATCATGTATCATTCGGGAGATATGGCAATCGGCTTTTCCTATATTCTCGGCAAAAATAGCGAATCAGTAAAAGCAGAAGTCATCGGTACAGCCGAAAACTCTTACAATGCTTTTCTGGATAAAGGACTTATGTATGGAGCTTACGAGGCATGGGACGGAAGTGGAATCCATCTTAGTGAATCGGGTGTCAACGGTTTCCCCATCAAAGAATTGTCGAACGGGGGAGCCTTGCAACTTCAATGGAAAGGATTTTACGGAGATGCTGAATACACATATTCTTCAGGTTCTGCCGGTGAAAGAGATGCTATCTGGTTTAAATTTCCAACCCACCGGATTACCTCCCATTTGAGTTATCATTTCAAACAGGGAAAGAAAGAGCATTTTCTACGACTGAACTTGCAATGGTCACATCTGGTCAACAATGAGAATGTGATAACCAAGGAAACGGTAAACGGGATAACGACCACTCACGTACACGGTTCCAATCGTATTTTTGAGCAGGATGTTTTCTCCGTCCATCCCGAATATGAATTGATTAGTCCCCGCACGGAACTTCGCCTGGGAACGAATATATCAACATTCAGACGACTGACCACACAGATGTATCCTTATGTGGCTTCGGAAAAGATGATTTATAGCCAGACTTATATCTCCAGCGTATTTCATCTGGGGAAACTCGACCTGAAAGCGGCTGCCTCCTTTGCCATAGGAAACTTTACCGAGAAAAACAGGACTACGGCAACAGATACGGAACCGGGTGATCCGCCTTATCGGCTGACTGATTATTACAATCTGAAAAATGAATATGCAACTACCCCACAAGCAACATTTCATCTCGGATTGCGCTATCATTTCAACTATGGAATTTATGCGGAAGTACAAGGTAGTTATACGCACGGTTTCAACCTGCAATATATAGATGGTTCGAACCGTTGGAACGAGACTATCAAATTAGGATATACTTTTTGAGAACAATGAATATATATAAACTAAATTATTAAGCAATGAAAAAGAGTTTGACATTTATCTTTGCAGCAGCACTTTTGGTATCTTGCCAACAAGAGGAGAACGAAGCTACGACTCCTGCAAACAGTCGCATTACTATCTCTCCTATTATTACACGTGCTACGGAAGTTAACTTTGAGACCGGAGATAAAATCGGTGTTACAATCACCCAAAACGGTGACTTCGTATATGCAGAGAATAAGCAGATGACATATAGTAACGGAATATTTGCAGGTGATTTACTCTGGTACCCGGAAGGAAATGACAAATCGCAAATAGTAGCCTATTATCCCTATAAAGAGGGCAATATTCCGGCTTCATTTACTGTAGAAACCGATCAGACTACCGGATACGGAGCATCAGATTTTATGGCAGCAAAGAAATCGGATGTACTTCCGACTACCAACGTTATAAGCATGAACTTCAAACACATGTTTACTAAATTAGTAATTAATGTAATAAAGGAAGTAGAAGCTAACATCTCGTCCATTGCATTGAAAGGTTCTATCCCGACTGCAACTCTTGATTTGAGTGCTCTCACAGTGACTGCTGATGCAAACGCCTCTGCTACAAGCATTGTTGCACAAGCCATTAAAGCCAATGAGACATACCGCGCTATTATCGTTCCCCAAACAGTAGCCTTGACGCTTGAAGTAGCCACATCTGACGGCAAAACCTTGTCACAGAAGCTCACGTCTACCACTTTGGCACAAGGAGGACAATACAGTGTGAACATTCGCGTGTTACCTGACGATATAGAAGTCAAACTTAGTGGTGACATTGAAAATTGGACAGATGAGGGCGAAATCGGAGCTGATAATGAGATTTCTTTCGAGGAACATCTCGATCAGAACTATTTCCTGTATGACAATGTGAAATATAAGACTGTAACTCTCTCAAACGGTACGACATGGATGGCTGAACCACTTATTTACTTACCGAAAGGACTGACACCGTCTACCGATCCAACTGCTGATAGCCATGTTTGGTATCCGTATGAAATTACAGCCGACGGTGCAACCGTAGCTACAACAAAAGAAAGTGCCATAAAAGAATTAGGTTATCTATATGATTTCCAAGCTGCACTGGGTGGTAAGGAAATCACAGAAAGTAATCTGACCTCCTTTGAAGGAGCACAAGGAATCTGCCCGAAAGGATGGCACATACCGACACGTCTGGAGTACTTTAATCTGGTAGGAAAGACTACAAATGATGTCGATGGCAAAGTGCCGGCTGATGGTGATAAAGCTCTTTTTTATGATGCTGCTTATGATGGTGCCAAAATATCATCACTGAATGATGCAGGATTCAATTACCAATTCTCTGGTGTTCGTATGGCAACAAGTCTTACTGGTGTCGGCAGTTATCAAAAAACTGCGATAGCGGATGATGCCAATATTCAAGCTGCATGGCATGGAAAACCGGCAATGAATTATTATATGACTTCGACTGCCTACAAACCTATATACAATAGCACTAGCGGAGTACTTACCAATATACAGTTCTTTGGATTAATGAGTACAATCAATGCAACCAAGTATCCGGAAGGCAGATTATCATTATCTTATGTCAGCATTAAAGCCGGTATGCAAGTTCGTTGCGTAAGGGATCAAGCCGGCAACTAAAGGGCTAACATTTGTTTCACACCGGGAAACCTTTAGTTCCCCTACGGGGAAACAACAGTTTCTCGGTGAGGAAACAACAGTTTCCCGGCATGAAACTCAAAGTCTCAAGTAAGGTTAAGACTCCTCGCCCGTAAGGCGAACTATGATAAGCTATAAACAAACGATAAACAGATTACAAACTATATAAAAACGAAGCAAGAACAATGAAAACAAAAAAGCTAACAATCGCAATTGCCATCGCGGCAATGACTTTTATCGGAACTTCATGTGGTAACAAACAACAGAAAAGCGCATCAGAAGCAACTACAGAACAGTCTGCATCTTCCGCTTTGGAAATCGACTCTCTCCTTGCCAATGCTGAAAGTCTTGCAGGGCAAGAAGTGACCATTGAAGGCGTCTGCACACACACCTGCAAACATGGAGCAAAGAAAATCTTCCTGATGGGTAGCGACGATACCCAAGTGATCCGTGTAGAAGCAGGAACTTTGGGAGCATTCGATCCTAAATGTGTAAACTCTATCGTTCGTGTTACCGGAACACTGAAAGAACAACGCATTGACGAAGCCTACCTCCAGAACTGGGAAGCACAACTCAAAGCACAGGCTGCCGAGAAACATGGAACCGGTGAAGCCGGATGCGACTCTGAAAAGAAAGCACGTGGCGAAACAGCCAACAGCCCCGAAGCCCGCATTGCAGATTTCCGTGCCAAAATAGCCGACCGCAAGGCAGAAACAGGAAAAGAGTATTTATCTTTCTATTTCATGGAAGCTAACTCGTATGAAGTGGAGTAGTAACATCCGTAAGTGGAGTCGACTCATACACCGTGACTTATCATTTTTCTTTTCCGGAATGGTATTGATATATGCCATTTCCGGAATTGTAATGAATCACCGTGACACGATTAACCCGAACTTCTCCATCACACGGAAAGAGTATAAGATAGCAGAAAAGCTACCGGATAAAGCAGGAATGAATAAGGAGAAAGTGCTCACCCTCCTGGAACCATTAGGAGAAAGCGGCAACTATACCAAACATTACTTCCCGAAAACGGACGTAATGAAAGTATTCCTGAAAGGCGGCTCCAACCTCCTGGTAGATGTGAAGACAGGGGAAGCAGTATATGAATCCGTCACCCGCCGTCCGCTTATCGGGGCAATGTCCCGCTTACATTACAACCCGGGACAATGGTGGACTTACTTTGCTGATATTTTCGCTATCGCTCTTATTATCATTACTCTCTCCGGCATCATCATGCTGAAAGGAAATAAGGGTGTTATCGGCAGAGGAGGAATCGAACTAATTGTCGGAATCTTGATTCCCATTCTTTTCCTTTTCTTCTTTTGAATAGAATAACAGATAAAATCAAATGGAACATATTATCGAATGTAACAACCTGACGCACTATTACGGCAAACGGTTGATTTACGAAAATCTTAGTTTCACAGTACCCAAAGGACGCATCCTGGGACTGTTGGGAAAGAACGGTACGGGCAAGACCACCACTATCAATATCTTGAGCGGTTACCTGAAACCCCGTTCGGGAGAATGTCGCATCTTCGGACAGGAGATACAGACAATGGCACCGGCTCTGCGACGCAATATCGGACTGCTCATCGAAGGTCATGTGCAATACCAATTCATGACCATCACCGAGATAGAGAAATTCTACGCAGCTTTCTACCCCGGTCAATGGAAAAAGGAAGCCTACTACGAACTGATGAATAAATTGAAAGTAGCCACCGGTCAACGTATCTCACGCATGTCCTGCGGACAACGTTCACAAGTAGCCCTCGGACTGATTCTCGCACAGAACCCGGAACTTCTCGTACTGGATGATTTCTCTCTCGGACTCGATCCCGGCTATCGTCGCCTATTTGTCGACTACCTCCGCGACTATGCCCGTTCAGAAGGAAAAACCGTCTTTCTGACCTCGCATATCATTCAGGACATGGAACGGCTTATTGACGACTGCATCATCATGGACTACGGAAAGATACTGATTCAGAAACCAATCGCCGAACTATTGGAAAAAGGACGTCGCTACACCTTCACTATTCCCGAAGGCTACGAACTTCCCGCATCCGATGATTTCTATCATCCTTCTGTCATGCGGAACCAATTGGAGACTTTCTCCTTCCTTCAACCGGCAGAAACAGAAACAAAACTGAAATCCATGTCAGTGCCTTACACTAATTTTCATAGTGAGCAGGTGAATCTGGAAGATGCATTTATCGGCCTGACAGGCAAATACTAGAATCGTTGATAATTGATAAAAACAATGTACGCTATATTTTATAAAGAATGGATAAAGACACGGTGGTATTTTCTACTTGCCGTGCTCGCCACACTTGGTTTTACAGGCTACTGTATGCTCCGCATCAACCGAGTGGTAGAAATGAAAGGGGCTGCTCATGTGTGGGAAGTGATGCTGCAACGAGATGTCATCTTCATTGATATGTTACAATATATCCCTCTGATTGCGGGAATTTTGATGGCTATTGTGCAATTTGTTCCCGAAATGCAGCGCAAATGCCTGAAACTGACTCTCCATCTGCCTTATCCGGAGTTGAAGATGACAGGTAATATGCTACTTTCGGGATTAGTGTTGCTACTTGTCTGCTTCGCTTCCAATTTTTTGTTGATGGAAGTATACCTGAACGGAATACTTGCCCATGAACTGAAGAACCACATATTGCTCACCGCTTTAACGTGGTATCTTGCCGGGATTTCCGGCTACCTGCTTGTGGCATGGATCTGCCTCGAACCGGCATGGAAACGTCGTATTCTGAATCTCATTATCGCAGTATTATTACTCCGAATCTTCTTTCTGTCGCCCACACCGGAAGCATATAACAAGTTCCTCCCTTATTTAGTGGTTTATACTTTGTTGACAGCTTCTTTCTCGTGGCTTTCTATCGTACGATTCAAGGCCGGAAAGCAGGACTAGGAACAATTAAAAATTAAAGACTAAAAATTAAAAGATTGAGTAATGAGACGTTTCAGTACTATATTATTATATGTAACCATCGCTTTTCTGCTTCTTTGGCAGTTGCCCTGGTGTTACAATTTCTTTGTCGTAAAGCCGGAGAAGACTCCCTTTACCCTGTACAGTTTCGTAATTGGCGATTTCGCACAGATGGGACAGGAAGAGGGAAAAGGAAGTGTGCGTCGCGACCTGGCAGGTAATATTTATTCGGAAGCAGCTTTCGACAGTATCCTGCCTATGTTTTATTTTCGTCAGTTGATGTCCGATGAGCGTTTTCCGGATACCATTAAAGGGATAGCAGTAACTCCTAAAATGGTACAGACGGAGAACTTCAACTTCCGTAGTGTTCCTTCGGATATCAATGCGCCTTCTATCGGACTTTATCCTCTGATGGAATCCATGTCAGGACGTGTAGACCTGAAAATGCCGGATGACGTATTCCGCATCACCTCCAAAGGAATCGAATTTATCGACATGGCCTCCAACAGCGTAAAGGAAGACAAGAGTCTTCAGTTTACCGAAGCTATGACTAAAAAGGAGTTTCGTTTCCCGGCAACGGAGATCGTAGGAAATCCTACGGTGAAAAAAGAGTATGACGAAGGTTATCTTCTATTGGATGCCGACCGCCGTCTGTTTCATCTGAAACAGGTGAAAGGGCGTCCGTATGTTCGTGCCATCACCTTGCCTGAAGGACTGACACTGGAACATCTGTATCTGACAGAGTTCAGAAATAAGAAAACACTTGCGTTCATGACCGATGTCAACAATGCTTTCTACGTACTGCAGAACCGGACATACGAAGTAGTGAAAACAGGAATTCCTGTATTCAATCCCGAAACGGATGCATTAACCATCATCGGTAATATGTTCGATTGGACGGTACGTGTGACTACTCCAACCTCTGATAATTATTATGCATTGAATGCCGACGATTATTCGCTGATTAAAAAATTAGAGAACGAATCGTCCACTCATTCCATACCCGGTATTACTTTCACATCTTACACAGATAAATATGTAATGCCACGCTTCGAATAGTATTCCCATATTGAATGTAACAGTTGCAAGGGACTATCAAAAGTCAATCTATTAAATATGACTTTGGATAGTCCCTTACTGTTTTCTTTCCATGCATTTATAGAAAATAAAAAGAATTACAATCTTTTTCTTCTGTAAATATAGGCTTTTTCCGGCAAGAAGGTTTATCTTTGCCCACTCATTCAAATAGTCAGGCCGCAATTGCTTCTGCATTATACACAAACAAATACGGTAAAATAAAAACTAAAAATCAAAACCGTATGAAAGTTTACAAAGCACTTGCTTTCCTAAGTCTTTTTATGATATTATTCTATCATTGTTCACTTCCTGCTGACGACAAAGAAAAAGGAGATGTAGAAGGAGAAGATACAACTACCTCCGAACTTCCTTGGGAAGGAGAAACAGATAAGTTCACCATCAATTCTAAAGAAGGAATTCATCTGAATGATCCGCAAGAAGATGCCGGAACGGCTTATGTCACCATACCGTCTACTTCGGTGAAGAATACCCGTTGGGAATTTGGAGTTCACCTCACCTTCAATCCTTCCGCCAACAATTATGCACGGTTTTATCTAGCTTCTTCCTCCAATGTGCTTTCCGGTAAACTAAACGGTTACTATATTCAGATAGGAGGCTCCAAAGATAATGTAGCTCTTTACCGCCAAAATGAAGACGCTTCCAAACTACTGGCTTCAGGCAGAGAACTGATGAAAGGCAATAACTCACCCAAGCTATTTATCAAAGTAGAATGTGACAATAACGGTTACTGGACCTTTTGGACACGTCTCGAATCCGAGAATGAATATGTAAAAGAGAAGCAAGTGAAAAATATGGAGATACCAGCTTCCCTCTGCTGCGGTATATACTGCATCTATACCAAAACCCGTTGTAAAGGATTCACATTCCACCACATACGGTTGTCTAATGACGTAGACACGACCACCACGCCCGACGTAACGCCTGAAGAGCCCGGAACAAACATACCGGATAATCCGGACACCCCCGAATTACCGGAAGAGGTGAGAGGCATGCTTCTTTTCAATGAAATAATGTATGACAATGCGAGTGATGGCGCAGAATATATAGAGATCTATAATCCGACCGAAACAACAATCAGCGTACCAGCCCTCTATCTATATAAAATGTATAAAGATGGTACAATATACAATACTACTACCCTTCAAAAGGAGGATATTTCCATCCCTCTTAATATTCCGTCCAAAGGGTATCTTTGTTTCACCAAATACTTCAACAAGGTAGTTCAAAAGCATAAAGTCGGAGGAGAAACCCTGATTACGATACCTAATTTCCCTGCTTTAAGCAATGATGGAGGTTATCTGGCACTTTCAAGTAGTAAAGAGACAGCAGCAGGGCATACTTTTGACACTTGCTGTTTCAAAGATGAGATGCATACATCAGAAAAGACAACCGGAGTTTCACTCGAAAAGAAATCCCCGGAGTTGCCCTCCCTCAATAAGAATTGGCATTCATCGAAACATACGACCGGAGGTACACCCGGAATAAAAAATAGGTAAGAGTATGTATATCTATGATAAATTCCCTACATTTGTAGGCAAAGTAAACAAGTTCCGGATATTCATCCTCAAACGAATTTAAACAGCAGATATGAGTCCAGCCGTTATATCTATTACTATTGTGGCATACTTTATCATCCTGTTCACTATCTCTTATATAGCAGGACGCAAAGCCGACAATGAAGGATTCTTTGTAGGAAACCGTAAATCAGCCTGGTATATCGTTGCCTTTGCCATGATCGGTTCCACCATTTCCGGAGTCACTTTCGTTTCCGTTCCGGGTATGGTACAGGCAAGCAGCTTTTCTTACCTGCAAATGGTGCTGGGATTCATAGTAGGACAAATTATCATTGCATTTGTACTCGTTCCCCTCTTTTATCGTATGAATCTGGTTTCCATTTATGAATATCTGGAAAACAGGTTCGGAAGCTCCTCCTACAAGACGGGGGCATGGTTCTTTTTTATTTCAAAGATGTTAGGGGCAGCCGTCCGGCTCTTTCTCGTATGTCTGACATTGCAGTTTCTTATCTTCGAACCTTTCCATCTTCCATTCCTGTTGAACGTAATCCTTACGGTATTTATCGTATGGCTTTACACTTTCCGCGGTGGAGTGAAATCATTGATATGGACGGATGTTCTAAAAACATTCTGCCTCGTAGTGTCGGTTGTACTTTGCATCTATTATATTGCTTCCAGTCTGCATCTGAATTTCAGTAGTCTGGTTAGTACGATTTCAGATAGTGACTTTTCCAAGACATTCTTTTTTGACGATGTCAATGACAAACGATATTTCTTCAAGCAATTCCTGGCAGGCGTATTCACCGTTATTGCCATGAACGGACTCGACCAGGATATGATGCAGCGCAACCTTAGCTGCAAAAACTTCCGGGATTCGCAGAAGAATATGATTACCAGTGGAATCTCACAGTTCTTTGTTATTCTGCTTTTTCTGATGCTGGGAGTACTCCTATATACGTTTACAGCACAGCAAGGCATCGAGAATCCGGGAAAAAGCGATGAGTTATTTCCGATGATCGCTACCGGAAATTATTTTCCCGGCATAGTCGGAATATTATTCATTATCGGGCTGATAGCCTCCGCCTATTCTGCGGCGGGTTCTGCCTTGACAGCACTGACTACTTCTTTCACCGTAGATATTTTACATGCACAGAGAAAAGGAGATGCGGCACTTAGCAAGATACGCAAACATGTACATATCGGTATGGCAATTGTGATGGGGGCAGTCATTTTCGTATTCAATTTGCTGAACAACACCAGTGTGATTGATGCGATTTACACATTGGCCAGTTATACGTATGGTCCTATCTTAGGACTGTTCGCTTTCGGCATCTTCACCAAGAAACAAGTTTATGATAAATATATTCCGTTGGTAGCTATCGCTTCTCCTATTCTTTGCTATATCCTGCAAAGAAATGCGGAAGCATGGTTCAACGGTTACCAAATTAGTTACGAGCTGCTATTATTTAACGCTGCATTTACTTTCATCGGACTTTGCTTCCTCATTCGAAAGAAATCAACTATGGACAATACGACAGTTCTTTAATATTAAAATCAAGATGAAGAAGAAAATTAACTGCTTCATACCTTTCGGTACCCCGGAAGATACCATGCAGACAGTGAAAGAACTACAAGCGTCAGAGCTAGTAAATAAAATCTATTTATTAGGTTCGGCGCCCGGTAAGAAAGATCTTCCGGGGTGTGAATATCTCTCTGTTAAAGGGCTCTATTCCACAGACACAATGAAAACAATTGCAGCCAATGCCAATTCGGAATATACTCTGTTCTACTTGAAGCAAACTCCATTAAAACTGGGACTGTATGCCTTGGAACGCATGGTGCAAATCATGGAGAACGATCAAAAGAATGGAATAGTTTATGCCGACCACTATCAACTGATTAACGGAGAACTTAAACAAGCACCTGTCATTGACTACCAATTAGGAAGTGTCCGGGATGATTTCGATTTCGGTTCCATACTCCTATTTAGTTCTTCTGCCTTCACTAAAATAGCCAATGCTTTGCGTGAAGAGTACGAATACGCAGGACTATATGCTATGCGTCTATTCATCTCTTACAAATATTCAATTGTGCACATCAATGAATATCTATATACCGAAATTGAAACAGATACCAGGAAAAGCGGAGAGAAACAATTCGACTATGTAAACCCCAAAAATCGGAAAGTGCAAATTGAAATGGAAGCTGCCTGCACCGAATACCTGAAATGCATTGATGCTTATTTCATGCCTACTTCTTCACGGCCTGTAAATCTTCACAGCGAAAACTTTGAATTCGAGGCATCTGTCATCATCCCTGTGCGCAATCGTGCTCATACCATCCGTGATGCTGTCAACTCGGCTTTAAACCAGCAGACCACTTTTCCTTTTAACGTTATTGTTATCGACAATCATTCCACCGATGGAACGACAGAAATACTCCAGGAACTAAGCACCGATAGAAAATTGATTCATATCATCCCCCAAGAGAATGATTTAGGCATAGGAGGTTGTTGGAACAAAGGTGTACATCACGAAAAATGCGGAAAGTTCGCCATACAGTTAGACAGTGACGATTTATACAAAGACGAATCCACTTTACAGAAAGTCGTAGATACTTTTTATAAGGAAAGCTGCGCAATGGTCATAGGCACTTATCTAATGACCGACTTCCAGCTAAACGAAATAGCCCCCGGTATTATTGATCACAAAGAGTGGACACCAGAAAATGGAAAGAACAACGCTCTACGTATCAATGGTTTGGGTGCTCCACGAGCTTTCTACACTCCTATTCTTCGTGATATCAAATTGCCGAATACCAGCTATGGAGAAGATTATGCCATAGGATTACGAATCTCACGAGAATATAAGATCGGACGTATCTATGATGTAATATACCTCTGTCGCCGTTGGGAAGGTAACTCCGACGCCGCATTAAGCACAGAAAAAGTCAATCGGAACAACTTCTACAAAGACCGAATCCGCACATGGGAAATTAAGAATAGAATCCAGATGCATACTATCGATCAAGAGTTTCAGGAACTTGTAGAAGAAATGATAGAAAACCAAAAAGAAAACTGGGAACTTGCGAAAAGGAACTATGAAGCGTTGGAAGAAAACCTGGAAAAGAAAAAAGTATTGAAGCTGAAGGAAGAAGATAGAGAGATGAAAGTTAGAATTTTCCCGAATCCTCAACGCATCCTCTCGACCATGGCAAAAACAGATAGTCATTCTATCCAAGAAAGACCTTGTTTCTTATGCGGGAAAAACCGCCCTGCAGAGCAAACCTATCTACCATTCGGACATTATGAGGTATGCCTCAATCCTTACCCCATTTTTCAGCGTCACTTGACAATCATCGATAAGGAACATACTCCACAAAGCATGAAAGGACGTTTTGAAGATATGCTTCACTTAGCTGAAAACTTGGACGAGTTCTATATACTCTATAACGGACCGGAGTGCGGTGCTTCTGCCCCTGACCACATGCATTTCCAGGCAGCAGGAAAAGAAGAAGAACTGACTAATCCTTTTGAGATGAATTTCTTGACGGATATATTAGAAAATGGAAATAGCGTAACAACTTATGTAGACGATGTATTTACAACTTGCATAGGTATTACATCAGGCCTGAAAGTTGAATTAATGCAACAATTTGAAAAGGTCTACAAAAATCTTTCCGCCATTTATTCGGATAAAGAACCTTTAATCAACATGATAACCTGGTATGGTCTCGATAAAATAAGCCATTTCGGAGGTGACGAAGTAGAAGTATGGAATTGCATCATTTTCCTACGCTCAAAACATCGTCCCGATTGCTATTATACCCCAAATGAAAAAGGGCTATTAATAAGTCCGGCTGTTGCAGAAATGGGTGGCATATTCCCGATTGTCAGAGAAGAAGATATGGATAAATTAAACGCCCAACAACTCACAGAGATTTACAAGGAGATAAGTTTATCTCCCCAACAGTTAAATACTCTATGCGATCAATTATTCAAAAAGGAACAGTAATAAAGTAGTATGCAAGTCCCCCTAATAAGTGTTGGTATCCTTTCCGGGAAAGAGATTGAATTCTCTTTCCCGGTGAAATTTAGTTCTTCTGTCGGAACGGAAATTTCCGGGACACAGAAAGCTATTTATCAGAATGGAAAGATCCAGTGGCAAGGGAAAGAATATAATGAATTATCTTTCACTCCCCAACAAAATGCACATGCTTTCTTTGAACTGAAAGATGTGACCATCGGAATCAACTTCCATTGGGAACGCAAAGAAGTCCAGAAATTCAAAGGAGAATTAAAGATCATCATCGAAGGAGAACAACTAACCGCCATCAATGTGATTTCCATTGAAGAATACCTCACTAGCGTAATTTCATCAGAAATGAGTGCAACAGCTTCTTTAGAATTACTAAAGGCTCACGCCGTCATCTCCCGAAGCTGGCTACTTAATAAATTGAGAATTGAGAATGAAAAATTAAAAAATACGATGCCGTCAAACAGCGCAGCCAATTCTCAATTTTCAATTCTCAATTCTCAATTTATAAAATGGTATGACCATGAAGCACATAAGAATTTCGATGTATGTGCCGACGATCATTGCCAGCGTTATCAGGGAATTACACGAGCCTCAACACTACAAGCCATCGAAGCAGTCTCTGCCACGCGAGGGGAAGTACTGATGTATAAAGGAGCGATTTGTGATGCCCGTTTCTCTAAATGTTGTGGCGGAGCTTTTGAAGAGTTCCAAAATTGTTGGGAAAACGTAAAGCATCCTTATCTAATCAGACAACGGGATAGCAAGACTGATAAACAACTTCCCGATTTGACCATAGAGGCGGAAGCTGATAAATGGATACGTACCTCGCCTGTTGCTTTCTGTAACACGCAGGATAGGAAAATCCTAAGTCAAGTACTAAACAACTACGATCAGGAAACAGCAGACTTCTATCGTTGGAAAGTCAGTTATTCGCAACAGGAGCTTTCAGAACTGATTCATCAACGTTCAGGGATTGATTTCGGACAAATCATTGATTTAATTCCTGTAGAACGGGGAACATCCGGACGTCTTGTCCGGCTAAAGATTGTAGGAACCTTACGGACACTCATCATTGGAAAAGAGTTGGAGATACGCCGCACTCTATCGACTTCCCATCTTTACAGTTCCGCTTTTGTAGTAGACAAGGAGTACGGAGATGAACTTCCTTCCCGATTTATCCTCACCGGAGCCGGCTGGGGACACGGAGTGGGACTTTGCCAAATCGGTGCCGCCGTGATGGGAGAACAAGGTTATAAGTATGAAGAAATACTATCCCACTATTACCCCGGTAGTACACTTGAAAAACAATATAAATAAAATCAAACGAATGCCATGACAACACCCACTATAAAAAGAAATCCCTGGAGTTGGATTCCAACCCTCTATTTTGCAGAAGGATTGCCTTATGTAGCGGTAATGACTATTGCCGTCATCATGTACAAACGTCTGGGATTATCCAATACCGAAATAGCCTTATACACTTCCTGGCTTTATCTTCCCTGGACTATCAAACCGTTATGGAGTCCATTCGTCGATCTGGTAAAAACGAAACGTTCCTGGATTATCGCCATGCAAGGGTTCATCGCCGCCGGATTTGCAGGCATCGCCTTTTTTATTCCAACGGCACATTACGTACAATTCACTCTTGCTTTCTTTTGGTTATTGGCATTCAGTTCGGCTACGCATGACATCGCAGCAGACGGTTTTTATATGCTCGGCCTCAACAACAAGGAACAATCTTTCTTTGTAGGCATCCGAAACACATTCTACCGACTCGCCAATATTTTCGGGCAAGGAATTCTCGTCATGCTGGCAGGATGGTTGGAAACCTCTCAAGGCAATATACCTCTGGCATGGAGCATCACTTTTTACCTTCTGGCCGGATTATTCCTGGCTCTTACTTTGTACCATCGCTTTATCCTCCCCCATCCCGATTCCGATGTCAAACGTCCCGGACTCACGGCAAGTAAGCTATTAGAAGACTTTCTCCTGACTTTTGTCACTTTCTTCAAAAAGAAACACCTGGGTCTCATGTTCTTTTTCCTGCTCACCTACCGATTGGGAGAATCGCAGCTAGCCAAAATAGCTTCTCCCTTTCTATTGGATACCGCTGAAAAAGGAGGACTGGCTTTATCTACGGCAACAGTCGGAATGATCTACGGAACCATAGGTGTCATAGCTTTGCTAATGGGAGGAATTATCAGCGGTTTTCTCGTTTCCCGTGACGGTTTCAAGAAGTGGATATTACCCATGGCATTAGCCATCAATATTCCCGACCTATTATATGTGTGGATGGCAGCCACTACTCCGGATAATACGATACTGATTGCCAGTTGCGTAGCCATCGAGCAACTAGGGTATGGCTTCGGCTTTACCGCTTACATGCTTTATCTGATTTATATTGCGGAGGGTGAGCACAAAACTGCCCACTACGCCATCGGAACCGGTTTCATGGCACTTGGAATGATGCTTCCGGGTATGCCGGCAGGATGGATACAGGAACATATCGGATATACCCATTTCTTTATATGGGTTTGTATTTGCACCCTACCCGGTATTATTGCCGCACTAATGATTCGCAACCGATTAGATGACTCTTTTGGAAAGAAACAATGAACTTACTTACTGAATAACTTAACACATTAAAAAGTAACAGTCATGAATGTAACAAGTAATAAACGCCTGTTGGCACTTGATGTAATGCGAGGCATTACCATCGCAGGAATGATACTGGTGAATAATCCAGGTTCATGGACGTATGCATATACTCCCCTCACACATGCTCAATGGAATGGTCTTACCCCCACCGATCTGGTTTTTCCTTTCTTCATGTTTATCATGGGAATCTCCACCTACATTTCACTTAGAAAGTATAACTTCACATTCAGCACCCCTGCCGCCCTGAAGATTATCAAGAGAACGATTGTCATCTTCTTGATCGGAATAGCCATCAACTGGTTCGCCTTACTTTGCTACACCCACGATCCGCTTCCGTTTGCGCATATCCGTATTTTGGGAGTGATGCAGCGACTTGCCCTCTGCTACGGTGCATCGGCTTTAATAGCTTTACTCATCAAGCATAAATATATCCCCTATCTGATTGTAGCATTATTAGTGGGGTACTTTATCATTCTCGTCACCGGTAATGGATTTGCCTATAATGAAACGAACATACTTTCCATCGTCGACCGTAGTATTCTGGGAGATGCACACATGTACCAGGATAATCACATCGACCCGGAAGGATTATTAAGTACGATTCCCTCCATTGCACATGTGCTCATCGGTTTCTGCGTAGGCAAACTACTGATGGAGGTAAAAGATATACGTGAAAAGCTGGAGCGGCTTTTCCTGATCGGTACGATTCTCACTTTTGCCGGTTTCCTGCTTAGTTACGGATGCCCGCTCAACAAAAAGATATGGTCACCCACTTTTGTCCTAGTCACTTGCGGATTAGGTTCCAGCCTTTTAGCCTTGCTTGTATGGATCATTGACATCAAAGGATACAAGAGATGGAGCCATTTCTTCGAATCTTTCGGAGTAAATCCCCTCTTTATCTATGTGTTGGCAGATGTGCTCGCCATCTTATTAAGTGTTATCACCATCACTTATCAGGGAGAAAGCGCCTCTTTGCAACAGGCTTTTTATGCCAGCACTCTTCAACCTGTGTTCGGTAATGAAGGTGGTTCTCTCGCCTATGCCATCCTGTTTGTCCTGCTCAACTGGGCAATCGGTTATATACTATATAAAAAGAAAATATACATCAAGATATGATACTTATTGCAGATAGTGGTTCTACCAAGACTGACTGGTGTGTCATCCTCAACGGCACACCTATCAAACGAATTGGAACGAAAGGGCTTAACCCTTTCTTCCAGTCAGAAGAAGAAATTCAGCAAGAACTGACACATTCCCTCCTGCCACAATTGCCGGAAGGGACCATCAACTCCGTTTATTTCTATGGTGCAGGTTGTACACCCGAGAAAGCTCCCGTTCTCCGACGGGCAATAGCCGACAGTTTACCTGTTGTCGGAAACATCAAAGCCTACTCGGATATGTTGGCTGCTGCCCGTGGGTTATGCGGCCATGAAGCAGGCATTGCCTGTGTTCTGGGAACAGGTTCCAACTCCTGTTTCTATGATGGAAAAGAGATTGTCAATAACATCTCTCCTTTAGGCTTTATCCTGGGCGACGAGGGAAGTGGAGCCGTTCTTGGCAAATTACTGGTGGGAGACATTCTGAAGAATCAACTTTCACCTGCCATCAAAGAAGCATTTCTAAAACAATTCGACCTGACAGCTCCCGAAATCATCGACCGGGTTTACCGTCAGCCCTTCCCGAATCGTTTCCTGGCAAGTCTGTCCCCTTTTATAGCGCAACATCTGGAAGAGCCGGGGATACGACAATTAGTGCTTGGCAGTTTTATTGCTTTCTTCCGAAGAAACGTAATGCAATATGATTACACGCAGTATCCTGCACACTTTATCGGATCAGTGGCTCACTGCTACAGGGAGATATTACAAGAAGCTGCACAAGAGACAGGAATCAGAATCGGAAAGATTCTGCAAAGTCCGATGGAGGGATTAATTTTATATCATACCGCTTCATCTCAATCCTTGTAATTTGTATTTTTAGTCAATCACCATTATCAATATGCAGATAACCGAACAACCGTCGCTCTACGACAATCTGGAAAAGAAGTCCGTACGGGAAATATTAGAAGACATTAACCGGGAAGACCAAAAGGTAGCGTTAGCCGTTCAAAAAGCCATTCCACAAATCGAACTGCTCGTCAACCAGATTGTGCCCCGCATGAAACAGGGTGGACGTATCTTTTACATGGGTGCAGGCACTAGTGGTCGCTTAGGAGTACTGGACGCTTCGGAGATACCACCGACATTCGGAATGCCTCCTACCTGGATTATCGGATTGATAGCCGGTGGAGATACCGCCCTGCGCAATCCGGTAGAAGGCGCCGAGGACGATATGGGCCGGGGATGGGAAGAACTTACCGAATATCACATCAACCCCAAAGACACCGTGATTGGCATTGCCGCTTCGGGCACTACCCCTTATGTAATCGGTGCCTTACGGGAAGCCCGCAAGCATGGCATCCTGACAGGTTGCATCACCAGCAATCCGGATTCTCCGATGGCGGCAGAAGCAGATGTCGCCATCGAAATGATTGTCGGTCCGGAATATGTCACGGGAAGTTCGAGAATGAAATCAGGCACCGGACAGAAAATGATTCTGAACATGATTAGTACGTCGGTGATGATTCAACTCGGACGGGTGAAAGGAAATAAGATGGTAAACATGCAACTTAGCAATCAGAAACTGGTAGAAAGAGGAACCGGAATGATTATGGAGGAACTGGGATTAGATCATGACCATGCACAGAAATTGTTGCTGTTACACGGTTCGGTGAAAAAAGCGATTGACGCCTATCAACACTCAAAAGACTATTAAGCACCCTAAAGCCCCCACACATACAAGATAAAAAGATTTTGAAACAAAATCAAAAACATTTATTGAGCAAACCTGTTTGTTCACACTCCCCTGTATTATCTATAAAGAAAAAAACTTCAAAAAAAAGTCGACAGGTATCAACAGTATAAATAATTGAAACATACCAAAAGCCCGTTCTTATCAATACCAACTATCTTTGCATCGTGTCACAGTACAAGTGGAATAATAAATGATTAACCACAAATTATTAAATATTGAAACCATGAAAAAGTTATTTCTATTCTTCTATCTCTCTGTTGTGAGTATAGCGGCATTTGCCGCTGAACCATTCGTAGTATTCACAGCAACCGGCAACCATTTCCCGTTGGTTGCCAACGGAGTTCCTTGTCCGATATACATAGATTCTTCCGAAGACAAAGGGGTAATGATTGCTGCCGGCAATCTTCAACAAGACATACTGCAGGTATGCGGAAAAAAGCCCGAACTCTTAACAAGCGCAAGTTCGAAACGGTGTATCATCGCAGGTACTTACGGCACTCCTTTTATAAAGAAGCTGGTGTCAGCAGGAAAAATAGACAAAAAGGTATTGGATGGGAAAAATGAAAAATATATCCTGCAAGTCATCGCCAATCCTTGTGAAGGAGTAGATGAAGCGGTAGTTATCATCGGTAGCGACAGACGCGGTACTATTTATGGTATCTACGAGCTTTCCGAACAGATGGGAGTATCTCCCTGGTATTGGTGGGCAGATGTTCCCGTCATGAAACAGCCCAATGTATATATCAAACCCGGACAGTACTCGGACGGAGAACCGGCCGTAACCTATCGCGGCATCTTTCTGAATGATGAAGCACCGTGTCTTACCCGATGGGTGAAACACACTTATGGCACCAACTATGGTGACCATCGTTTTTATGCACGGGTGTGCGAACTGATACTACGCCTGAAAGGTAATTTCCTTTGGCCGGCCATGTGGAGTTGGGCTTTCTATCAGGATGATCCGCAGAACAGCAAGACAGCAAGTGAGATGGGAGTCATTATCGGCACATCCCACCACGAGCCGATGGCACGTAATCATCAGGAATGGTCACGCAAACGCAAAGAATATGGTGCATGGGACTATTCGACCAACCAAAAGGTCATCGATCAGTTCTTCCGTGAAGGTATCGAACGTATGCAAGGAACAGAGGATATCGTAACCATCGGTATGCGCGGAGACGGTGACGCGGCCATGAGTGAAAGTACCAATGTGAAACTTCTGGAGAATGTAGTGAAAAACCAGCGCAAGATTATTGAAGAGATTACCAAACGTCCTGCCAAAGAAACTCCGCAAGTATGGGCACTATACAAAGAAGTTCTGGATTATTATGATAAAGGTATGCGTGTGCCCGATGATGTTATCATGCTATTGTGTGATGATAATTGGGGCAATGTATGCCGCCTGCCGAATGCCAAGGAACGTAAGCATCCGGGCGGTTGGGGTATGTATTATCATGTAGACTACGTAGGCGCTCCGAGAAATTCTAAATGGCTGAACGTAACCCCTATACAAAATATGTGGGAGCAACTTCAACTCACATACGATTACGGAGTAGAAAAGCTATGGATACTGAATGTAGGCGATTTGAAACCCATGGAATATCCCATCACGCTCTTCATGGATATGGCATGGAATCCCAAACAGTTCAACGTCTCCAACTTATTAGATCATCCCCGTCGTTTCTGCGCACAGCAGTTTGGGGAAGACCAGGCGGATGAAGCCATGCGAATCTTAAACCTGTACAGCAAATACAACGGTCGCGTGACGGGAGAAATGCTCGACCGGAATACATATAACCTGGAGACAGGCGAATGGAAACAAGTATCTGATGAATATCTGAAACTGGAAGCGGAAGCTTTGAGACAATACATATCACTGAAACCGGAATATAAAGATGCCTACAAGCAGTTGATTCTCTTCCCCGTTCAAGCAATGGCAAACCTGTACGAAATGTATTATGCACAAGCCATGAACCATAAATTGTATAAAGAAAACAATCCGCAGACCAATGAATGGGCAGGCAAGGTAGAACAGACCTTTGCACGGGACAAAGCTTTGAGTGACGATTATAACAACGTTATGTCCGGCGGTAAATGGAAAAATATGATGATTCAGAAACATATCGGTTATACATCGTGGAATGATAACTTCCCCGCTGATACACAGCCCAAAATCTACCGCATCGAGAATCCGGAAAAGGCTGTCGGTGGGTACGTCTTCACTGGACAAGACGGATATATAGCCATAGAAGCCGAACATTATTATAGCGCTAAAGCAGCGCCAGGTACGGAATGGACAGTGATCCCCTATATGGGACGTACCCTTAGTGGCATGGCTCTGATGCCTTACACACAACCGACTGACGGAGCTTCCATCTCCTACAAGATAAAATTGCCTAAAGGCATCGACAAGGTGACTGTCCACGTGATAGTAAAATCAACTCTTGCCTTCCATGACCGCAAAGGACATGAGTACAGTATCGGATTTGAAGGAGGAAAGAATCAGACAATCAATTTCAATCATAACTTAAACGAGCTTCCTGAAAATGTATACAGCATATACTATCCGACAGTTGCACGACGCATCGTTGAGAAAAAAGCGAAACTGAATGTACCGAACACATCAGACGGTATGCAGACAATCACTTTCAAACCTCTTGATCCGGGTATCGTGCTTGAAAAGCTAGTCGTAGACTACGGAGGCTACAAGAAATCTTATCTGTTTATGAACGAATCGAAAAGCAAAAGAGAAAGTAAATAAAAAAAGATCAATCCAATCAATGCAGGGATGAGTTAATAACTACATCACAGATTATATTCACATACAAATTTTGCAGTTCTTATTGTCAGCCCATCGTTTCTAGTTATTAGATAAATGATTTACAGTTCATTAGACGCTGACAATAAGCCCTGACAATAGGCTGACAATATCATTTTATATGTTTTATTGTCAGCCTATTATTTTACGGCCGTGGTAGCTTCTTCCCACAGCCGTGAAGAGTTCCTACCACGGCCGTGGGAAGATCTTGTCACGGCCGTGGGAAATTAATGATACCGGCACTTCAATGGAACGATACCGGTATCCCAACGTAACTATACCAGCTTCTCTTCCTATAAAACCCTACTTAATCAGCCTGCAAACAAGCTACTCGGCAGGAAGGCAAGGCCGATAATAAACCTGATAAGACTTTTACAGGCTGATAACTTGCCGGATAAGAGATCAATTATACACAAAAACGACCCTCGCCACGGAGGATAATTCCGTAGCGAGGGCCTTTTCTTTCAACAAATAAATGCTTAATCTATTTCATCTGTCAACACAAACTTGACAATCTTGGTTATACCTACCTTTGATTTAGCTATGTAAATCGCCTCCACTTTATCTATATGCTCAAGTTCACAAACAGCTTTTGTTTTTCCGGCATCTATTCCCCCTATACAAGTGCTCTTTTCTACCCCATCATAAAGTACATAGATTTCCACACGGGAGTCTGTAGCCTCTATCTCTAAAACAATATGATTATAAACGGAAAGATCTACATTTTTCGTATTTTTCCAGCCGTACTGTCCGTAAGCATGGTCATAAGTAATCGTTTGTGTTTCGCTGTCCCCTCTTGAGAAATACCCATACGTCCGAGGAAAAAGTTGAATAGGCTCTTCTTTTGCGTTCGCCGCTATTGCGGCGAACAAGCAAAACATAAGTAAGAAACTTTTTATTCGTATTCTCATATTTTTCTTTTATTATAGTTCTATTGGCACTAGCGGAACCAAACGCATATTGGCAAGGCTCATTTCAAAGTCTGTAATATTCACACAATTCCATTGAGGATCTGCAGTCTGACCATGTTTATACATAAAATTGCCATTAGAGAAGGTAAACAATGACGTATAAGTTATAGCATATTTACTCAACCAAGCTCCCAGTGTCATTGTTTCCGCCTCACCTGCCGTATCCAATATGAAGTCTGTGAATCTATAAGTAAAGGTTTGCCATTCTCCATTAAAGTCAAATGGTTTGTCCACTCTCCACGGAGCAATATTAATATTACGGGTTCCATTCAATCCACCTCCGTCTTTATTCACACGCCAGGCCAACATTCCGCTTATCCATGAGTCAGGCATATACATATCGACCTGCATTGCAATATCTTTAATCAGAGTTTCTTTGGTTATCCCAATATCCGTTTTCTCCAATAGCTTTTCCAATTGACTCCTTGTCGAGAATCTCAAGTAAGCCCCATGGTTACTGGTACTTACCGGAACAGAACTACTCTTAAAGCAAATAAAGTAATCGGGATTCACCGGATGAGTATCATTTGCCGGACGGTTATCAGGATTATACAATGCAGATTTATTATACGCCATAGGACTTCCCGACGGACCGCCCAGTTTCAACTCTTCATCCGTGAACTCCTGCAAGAACACTCCCTGTTTGTAGAACATGACAATTCCTTTCACTTCAACATCAGCACCTTCGCTCTCTATACGAATATATCCTGCCTTATCTCCCACACCTTCCGGCACAAGTACATCCATGGAAGTCGCATCCGATGAGACACTCTGAACGATGCCTTCCTTTTCACCTGTGGAGGAAGGGAAAAAGACTTTCGCCCTATCGTACAGATTGACACCTGTAAGCCGGATGACATTACCGGGTTTAGGCATTGTATATGAGATTCCCGTCACGCCAGGCACAAAACCTAAAAGTGTAAATTCATGGCTTACCCCATTCTCATCATACGCATTGACAACAGTCAGTTCTCCATCGCCAACAGTGAAGTTTTCCGTATCTACCGGTACAGTGAAAGTAATGCGATTACTCTCTATCGCCGTCGGCTCTATTTCCTGATTATTGAAAGACAACTTTTGAAACGTAGCAAAATATTTACCTTCAATCACCACCACCGAATTACGACCCGCTTCTGTAATGGCATTCCCGTTTGCATCGGTAATTCCTGTAATTTCAACCTGCTTGCCGGCAATGACACAGTCTAACTTCCGGTCATCATAAGCAGTCACAAGCCGCATCTTATTCCGGTTATCCGGATTTTCAACTGCGCTTCCGAAAGGCAAAGTTTCCGGAATAGTCACGATCAGGAAAGCATCGCTCTTCTCTTCGGCAGAAATACCGGTTAAGTCAATAGCCACTCCATTCATATACAATTCATTGGCGGTCTTCAGTCCGTCGCCTTCAATACGTATCTTGCCACCTATCGGAAGCTCTTGCACTGCCATCCAGGTTCTTCCTCCATTTTCGGTCAAAGAGAAGCCGGTAACATTGATTTGTTTGCCAAAGAACTGAAAGTCTTCAGCTGTACATGTAGCGGCTCCTGCTTTATTTACAACCCGGATCAAGTTCAGATTCACCTCCTTAATCTCGCCTTCATCTACCGGTATATCCGGAATAACAAGCTCTATGGCATTTTCTTCCGCCTGAAATCCGGAGACAAGTCCACCATTGATATAGACGGCAATCGTCTGCGCCATATAGGTACCCTCAATACGCAGAGAAGCACCGATGCGGATTTTACTTTCTGCTTCGGGAATGATCCATTCTTCCAGGTCTTCATCCCACACACATACTTTTACAATGGTAGGAGGTAGCAGTTTCTCTACTGTTTCATTGTCGTCGCTGCAAGAGAATAATCCCATTATAAAGGTTATTATCAGGCAGGCCATTGTTCCTGATTGTATAGATTTAAAAGTTTTCATATCTAATCTGTTTCATGTTTACATTTTATTCTTCCGGAGTCACATAAGGTACCAGACGTAAGTTAGTTACGAACATCCGGAAATCAGCGGCCTCTTTCATCGTAAGTCCGGCTGACAGGATATCAAAGTTGAGTATGGTAAACAGCGAGTGTATGCTGCTATCGGCACTCCAAGCAGTTACCGCTTCTCCTAACGTAACGAACTTCGTATGTATCGGGAAAGTCAGTGTTTTCCAACGTCCGTTGAATTTATACGGATGGTTGTTGGTCCATGAAGCCACGTTCCATGCGCTTTCTCCATTACCTCTTCCGCCATTCTTATTCATGCGCCAGCCTACGACACCAGTGCTCCAGTCCTGATTCATATAAATATCGGCCTGTAACGCTACTTTGCGGGCATCGGTTTCTCTGGCAAACTCTCCATTGCTCTGTCCGATCAGGTATTCCAGTTGCTTTCCTGTATTGAAACGGAAATATCCAAAAGGCGAGTTATTGTCCGCAACTACCGGGAATGTTGCCGGAGCATTGCCGGGAATACTAAAGACATACGCTTTCGCTCCTGCCGGAACTTCCGGAGCATCTGCCACATTCACCGGATAATAGGTACAATTTAATGGAGCGGTGGTACTGCCGCTTACTCCATAATTCAATGCGGAATTTCCATCATAATCATGTATAAACATCGCCTTATCATAGAACATATAGTTCGGCGTGTAATAATTTTCACTTAGCTCCGCCATCTCTATCCGGAGAGAACCGCTCCGTTCTCCTACTCCTTCGGGAACCTTAACGACCATCTGTGTGCCGTCGCTGGTTATAACCAGGTCTTTGCCACCTGCCACATAAGCCACTTGCACTTCATTTCCATCATTGCCGGGGAAATAAACAGCAGAAGTATTATTCAGAAACTTACCCATAATAGTGATAAAATCTCCGGGGTTGGGCAATGTATAAGAAACATCTGTGACACTCGGCATTTTATTCACATCTTTAAAGATGAAGTTGCGGTAGACTCCTTCTCCGTGAGAAGTCAACACCCGGATGGTGTTTCTCACCGATTCATCTTCTATTTCATTAGACATCGGCACACCGGACGGAACTCTGAATGTCAAATGGGAATCGCTCATATAAGTGGAGTTGTATTCCGTCACCTGTAAGCCATTACAATAGATGGCCTTCAAGCCGCTAAACCCGCTACCGTCCAACCGAATCCAAGTGCCGGTATACACGGAGGTTATCTGTTTGGCTTCTTCATTGAGCATATTACTCCACACGCTGTATATCCGAACATCATCGTCGTCGTCAGAGCAAGAAAACAGGCCCAACAACGGAAACAGCAACAGCATGCTCCAACACAAATTCTTTAATATCTTATCTGTTATCTTCATAGTAGTCATCTTATTTGTTAAAATCATAGGCAACAGGTGCAGTATTCAATAAAGGATCACGGGTGCTCTCCACTTCGGGATAAGAAAATGCCCAAACATTGTCATCAGACGTGTTTGAATGTACATAATCTCCTTCCGCTAGCGGAGTATGAGTGGCTCTTATCGCCAGCTTGGCACCGTCGGACTGACGGGGACTATCTGAACTAAACGCTGCTTGCTCCGTCGTTTTATTCACTGTATAATAATAAGCATACCATCTGTTACTGTCCCATTCATCACTGCGAACCAGTTCTCCTTCATCGCCTTCGGTCATAATAACCAGTTCGTTATTAATAAACTCCGTCACCCATTTCATATCGTAGAATGAACGTCTAACCAGAGTGGGCCACCAAAGACCTTCCATAAAAAACTCCATGCGGTATTCTTTCATCAGATCATTACGGGTGAGGGAATAGGTATCGTAATACCGGAAATCCGGTTCATTTTCTATTTCCAGTTTATAGGCCCGCTTACGGACATCATCATAATATTGCAAGGCAGACCTGTCGGTCAATTCTTCTTTCGTTCCCATGCAAGCCTCCACGTATAATAAATACACTTCGGACAGTCGCAACATCGGGGTACAGAAACCGGAGTTACCGGAAATAGCAATGTTATTGGTATCTTCAGCACTACCTACCACCTGTTTCTTGAATGCCACCTTTTTATTGGTTTCTACTCCTCCCGATTTCTGTCCGGCTTTATATCCGGCAGACCAACCGCCTTCTGCCGTATGCGTACCTATATAGTCGTAGAACTCTCCCGGACACAACACATTGGCACGTAAACGGGAACGTCCGCCGGAATTAATCAGCATGCGCAAGCAATCATAAGAAATATAAGAAGAGTTATAAGCACTCAAACCATTCAACAATTCCTTATAAGAACAGAGACCACTTCCGTTAGTGTTTCCCATCCCGTAAGAATCGACTCCCTGCAATGGCTGTAATGCGAACAACACCTCTTTGCAGTTGTTATTTTGCACCCGGAAAATCTCTTCATAATCCTCCATCAATCCATATTTATTCTGACTGGTTATTACTTCTCCGGCAGCATCCTTGGCAAGTCCATAAAGGATTTCCGCGAGGTCATTCGCATCACTTGCTTCATAGGATTCCAAAGTGGCCTGTGTGCAATGTCCGCCACGCGCATAAGCTGCCAATGTAACGTAGTAACGTGCCAGCAGCCCCAATGCCGAATATCTGGTCACTCTTCCGTCCGTATCGGTAAGCGGCAGATATTCTGCTGCATACTCCAAATCACGGATTCCATAACGGATGATATCTTCAAAACGTGTCGGTGCCAAATTGAAAGCATTGGTATGTTCCAACGGATTTTCCATAAGGGGCACATCATGCCAGTATGAAGCCAGATAATAATAAGCAGCCGCACGCATAAACCGTGCTTCTCCCTCACAGCTATTGGCAAGTTTCTCATCAAAGTGTAATCGCCCTTGGGGAGCATAATCGTTTATGACATAATCCGCCTGCGTAATTACGATATAAAGAGAGTTCCATGCATCCGCCAGACCGGGGGTATTCGGTTTGTCCGTAAAAAGACAATAAGGAGCGTATCCCTGTTCGTTGTTGTTGTCACCATAGATGTTGTTTCCCCGTGCATCGCCCATAGCAAACAGACGGGTGCTGTGGAAACCAAACCAGGGTTTCATATAAAGATAGGCTGTTGCCAACCGTAGCTCGTCATAAGTTGTAAAGGAGTGATCCATTTCTTTTTGGTTCGTGGCATTCACTTGCAGGAAGTCGCTGCAGGAAGTAAGGCTTGCCATCGCAACCATTCCACAAACCACCGATAATATGATATTCTTTTTCATGGAAGTTTTTTATTTAAAAGGTTAAGTCAATACCAAATGTATAAATCCGGGGAGAAGGACAGCGTCCCGTATCTACTCCATACATCAACATGTTTTGACCGGAATAGGAATACTGTGCCTGTGTAGAACCGATCTCCGGATCATAACCGTCGTAACCAGTAAATGTATATACGTTTTTAATATTCGTATAAATGCGGGCATTCTCTATCTTCAGTTTCTTTAGCCATTTCTTTGGCAGTGTGTAACCCAAAGCAATGTTCTGAATACGAAGGAAAGAAGCATCTTCCACATAACGGCTGCTGATACGGTCGTTGTCATTGGCATCATTCACGGACATGCGGCACAATCCGTTAGAACCGGGCAGAATGTACATGTTCCATACATTGGTATTCTCCGAATTGCCGTCCAGATAGCCCAAGCGTGCATGATTGGCAACAGACTGATGTACATTACCACTCGAATTCGGATTCGTAATACGACGGGACAAATAGTTCATTGCCTTGTTTCCGTGCGAACCGTACAGGAAGATAGTAAGATCGAAATTCTTATAATTAAAGGTATTGTTGATGCCATACGTAAACTTGGGGAGCGGACTTCCCAGGAATGTCTGGTCTTTCTCGTCAATCACTCCGTCATTATTCAAATCCTCGAAAATATAGTCACCGACATAAATCTGCTTGACAAGGCTTCCTTTGTCTGTGCCCGAATTAACGACACAATCGCCTACTCGGAGTACCGGGGTCGCAATCTTCACCGTACTCGTTCCATCACCGTTATCTATCAAATAATCAGCAGCGCTGTTGATACGTCCAATCGCCTTATAGCCATAGAACTGGCTGACCGGATTTCCGACTGCCGTACGGGTAATCACTTCTGTCTGCCCGCTATTCTGATAGGTCTTGTCAATAAATGCATTTTCCGTATTCATGCTTGCCACCTTGTTACGGTTCAAACTGAACGTTACATTCGTACGCCACTGGAAATCCCTGTTGGATATATTCACGGTGTTCAATGTGAATTCAAAGCCTTTATTCTCCATAGAGCCGATATTCGCCCATTGAGCTGTGGCCGCCCCATTGCCGGTTGTACCCATGTAACCCGGATAATCTTGTTGCAACAAAAGGTTTCTTGTCTTTTTGATATAGGCATCCACAATAAATTCCACCCGGTTGTTGAAGAAGTTCAAATCAATACCTGCATTCCAGGAACGGGTACTCTCCCATGTCAAATCGGGATTGGCGATATTGGCAGTCTGCAAGCTTGTCCCCCAGATAGATTGTACGTATGTTCCCATGCGTTCATAGGCAAATGCACTGACATTGGAATTTCCGACTTCACCGTAGCTCAAGCGTAACTTAAAGTTATTAACTACATCTTTCAACGGACGCCAGAATGACTCTTCCGAAAGACGCCAGGCCACAGCCACCGACGGGAATGTTCCCCACTGGTTTCCTTTGGCAAAACGGGAGGTACCGTCGCGTCTTACCGTAGCGGTCAACTGATACCGATTATCGTAGCTATAAAATAAACGGCTGAAGAAAGAAAGGTAGGTCGTTTTACTCGCCCTTCCGCTATTGGTTGAATAGGCAGCATCACCGGCATCCAAGTCCGTCAATACATTATCTCCGTGTGTACGTTTTCCCTGAAGATAGTCCGAATTTCTGGAAGTCATTTCATGTCCTAACATCAAACTTGTCTTATGTTTACGATTGAAGGTCTTCTCCATGGTTACTACATTTTTCCATCCCCAGTAGAGGCTATAGTTCTTGGAATGTTCATTCGTTGGATAAGGGTTCTTTGCCCATCCCAGTTCATATTCAGGAAGAAAGTATTGATAATTGTCGATGTTACCGTCTGCTGTAAAATCAGTCCGGTAAGTCAGCCACTTCCACGGGTTGATTTTCATGAAGAGATTGGCACGTACTCCTCCTTTCTCATTGTTTCGTTGGGTCAGCGCAGCCAATGCAACCGGATTATTGTAATTACTCAAATTCTCCTGGTCATCCTCTTCCGGTCCGGTAAAATTACCGTTTGCATCACGTACTGGTACGTCAGGTGCCTGATAGAGTGCATTGGGAATAATGGACCAATTAGCCATTCCCGTACTTTGCTTGGTATAGGATACATTCACCGTACCTCCAAAACGAACTTTGGAAGTTGCCTGTATTTCTGTTCCCATGCGGAAAGTATAACGTTCAAAATCCGAACCGATACAAATACCATCCTGACTCAAATATCCACCGGATATGTTATAGCTGACCGTTTTTGTTCCGCCACGTACCGACAGGTTATAGTTCTGCAATAAAGCATTACGGAATATCTCATCCTGCCAGTTAGTACCGTCACCCAAAGTTTCAGGATGGCTAAAAGCATCTTTCACTCTACTGGAATTTATAAGAGAATATAATTCGTTATAATGACGGGCATAGTCACGCAAATTCATCATGTCGATTGTCTTCGCTATTTCCTGATTTCCCAGAGAAGCTTGGAAATTAATTCGGGGTTTGCCGGTCACACCTGCTTTCATGGTAATCAATATGACACCATTAGCCGCTTGTGCACCATAAATGGCAGTAGCTGAAGCATCCTTTAAAATTTCAATGCTTTCAATATCGGCCGGATTAATACCTGCCATAGCGTTACTTGTATTGGAACCTGTTTCACCGGAAATGATTACTCCGTCTACTACATAGATAGGTTCGTTAGTGCTGTTCAACGAATTGACACCGCGGATCTGAATAGATGTGCCGCCACCGGGAACTCCGGAGTTCTGCGTCATCTGCAATCCAGCTGCACGCCCCTGTAATGCCTGGTCAATCGTAGAAGCCATAGATTCTTCTATGGACTTGGCACTGATAGAAACGACCGATCCGGTTAAGTCCGAACGTTTCATCGAACCATATCCTACAGCTACAACCTCATCCAGCATATTTTCATCATTCTCCATAGTGATGTCCAACTTACCACCTTTAGTTACTTTTCGCTGAATGGTTTTCATTCCAATATACGAGAATACAAGGGTAGAGCCTGATGCCATATTTAGGGTATAGTAACCATTCACATCGGTAGTAGCGCCCTTACTAGTACCTTTCACTTGAATACTAACACCGATCAAAGGTTCCCCGGCATCGTCAACCACTTTGCCGGTAACAGTAATTTCCCCTTCAGAGACAGCATGTGGAAAAGGAGAAAATGTGCCTCCGGTCGCATACACAGGAGTGACTGCCAAAATCATAATAACCGAAAACAGTCCGGCCAGCAGCACACATCTTGAAAAATAATTGTTCTTCATATATATTACATTTATAAAATATTACTTTATAATCTCATATCAAATTATTTAGCCAATTGTCTGATACAAAAGTATAGACTTGTATTCTACTATACTATTCGAGATGTAACATCAATTTGCACATACGTTTATCCGCCTTTTAAATACGTTTCAATTTGTTTTGAATTTGAAATAAACAGTGGTAACGCTCATCTCCGGCAGCAATAATCCGACAAATGGATCTGTGTTTTTCAGTTCCCGATACCAGCTATCTTTGGGGGTATCGGTTTGTATTACTTTCCTTATGGAAGACACTTCTTTGCCATCCGGATTCTTCAACCGGACCATTTTATCCTCTTGATCCGAGTAATTGATTAAAACGACAGCTATCTGGTGTTCATCAGGGTCTTGAAAAGCGACTACCTCCACCTCTTTTAGTTCATAATCCACTCCGATCCGCCGCCAACCCGGCTTGACATACTTTGTAAAGTGTTTAAGCCCATAAAACTCACTCCTTACTACATAGCCTTTTTCCGTCGTCCAGCGGGAACTGCTCCAAGGCCACTCGACAGCGATGCAACCGTCACCCCCTTTTTTTAGTTCATCAGCATCTGCATATCCCCATAATAGTGCCCAATGCAGATAAACAGTGGCATTTGCATAACGGAAGGAGTTTGATATGAAATGTGCGATATTCACAGCATCTGCAGGAACGGCAGGATGATAAGAACAGTTCTCCGTCATCATAATTGATTTGTTGCCAACTTGCCGGGCTAAGTTCTGAAATTCAGTTTTAAAAGCATGGGCGGAAGAATAACGGTCGTTATCTTTATAATTGGAAGTTTTACCACCATGATAGCAATGGAAAGCAGCAGCATCCAACAAATCGGAATTCAAGTCTCTATAATAGTTGCTAAAAGTTCCATAGCCAATTCCAAGTACTTCCGGGCCGATCAATTTGGGGCGGTTAGACACTTCTTTGAATGCTTCATAAGTGGCTTCCAATGCTTTCCCGTAATTCGCTTTTTGGGAGTCGTCGGTACCGTAACCTAAGCAGATTTTAGTGCCTGCACTGTTATCTCCATCCGGCTCATTCATCATGCTCAAATAATCCGGTGCCATATCTGCTTCCTGATAAGCTTTTAATGTCATGCGACACCATTCACCAAATTCCTTGTACATATACTTCCCTTCATTATTTCTTTTAAGCGTCGCTCCCTTTTCTTTCGGCCTATCTATCAAATCGGGAGTCACCAGCCAATTAGACATCATTACAGAGAAATTACTACGTCCCAGCCTTTGAACCGCAGCGTCCATTATTTCTTTTTGCTGTTTAAGAATATTAGGATTTTCATTCGAGACCTTCTTTTCGTACCAGTTTCCTATACGAATCATGGAAATCTCCAAATCTTTAAAAATCAAATCAAACAATTCCTTCTTATTAGGATGCTGGCAATACCAATTCTCATAATTGGCTATCCCGCCGCCAATCCCTTCCACTGTCTGATATTGATCGGAAGAATTTAATTGAATAACCGTTGCATTATCGGTATTTTCCTCACCTTGGATAATACCAGATTCCGTATTTTCCTCCGGCGATTGTTCTTCCGAACATCCGAATAATCCGATTACCATCAAAGTAATCCATAAAAGCCTGTTCATACAGATCTGTGTTTTCATTGTACTAATTATTTAAATATGAGGAAAGAAACCAAAAGCAAAATACAAGATTGCACTTTTGTTTCTGTCGATTCTTTAGATTGCCCTCAACCAGCACAAAATTACAATCTTGTATTTCAAAACGTTTTGTAAAATGTAACGTAAAGTTAGTTATATGTATAACGCAGTTTTAAATTTGTATCATTCTCCTTTATTTCTGATAGACGCAGCATATTCCGAAGGAGATACTCCATAGAACTTCTTAAAAACGGTTGCAAAATTAGCCTGACTATCAAAGCCTACCGCATCCGCTATTTCTGAAATATTCAGCTTCCCTTCCTGAAGCAGCGCTGCTGCTTTCTTCATCCGTAGATTCCGGATAAAGATGGAGGTTGAAACTCCTGTAATATCTTTCATTTTACGATGAAGCTGGACACGGCTCAATCCCACTTCCCTGGCAAGCATCTCGACATTGAATTCCGAATCATCCAGGAACTTATTCATCACATTCATAACCCGTTCCATCAATCGTTCATCTCCGGATTTATTTTCAGCTATTTCGATCTTTCCCGCCTGATCCCTGACACCAGAGAACTTTCCTTTCAACAACAGCCTTGTCTCAATCAGATTCTTGATATGTACTCTCAACTCTTCAACGACAAACGGTTTTCCTAAATATACATCCGCACCTTTGCTCAATCCTTCAATGCGGTCTTTATATTCCGCTTTCGAGGTCAGCAGGATAAACGGTATATGACTCACATTCGGATTGTTACGAATCGTTTTCAAAAGTGAGATACCATCCATTTCAGGCATCACTACATCAGAGATTATAAGATCCGGCTGTTGTTTCAGAATGGTTTGCAAGCCTTCTTTTCCGTTACGACAAATGTATACTTTGTATTGCGAACTCAATTCCGCTTCCAGAAAACGAAGAATCTCGTCATCGTCATCTACGATCACAATCTTATAATTTGCTTTATGATTTTTTGTCTTAGCCGTTTCTTCTTCGCTTTCATGAGAAAGTTCCAGGACAGAAGGGACTCTTGAAGTAGTCTTGTTTTCTGCATCCGTCCATTCGGATTTCTTCAAGTGGTCTTTCCCATAAGGAATATGAATAATGAAACGGCTTCCTTGTGCATCTTGCCGGTTACAAGCATTGATAGTGCCGTGATGCAGTTTGACTATCATCCGGCACAGATTCAGTCCTATACCGAAACCGATACTTCCATTGGAACCATTGGAAGGTGCCTGATAAAAACGTTCGAATATCTTTTCCAGTTTGTTGGCATCAATGCCGGATCCACTGTCAATTACTTCAATCTCAATAAAATGCTGCAAATCTCCGGCAGTAAGTTCATTCACTTTCTCACGCAGGCTGATTTTTATTTCACCTCCATCCGGCGTATATTTAAAAGCATTCGACAACAAGTTAACCAATACTTTATCAAAATTATTAGGATCAATCCACGCCAGAAGCTCCTCCTGTTTATAATCAAAATGCAAGTTTATATTCCTTTTCTCCGCCTGATAAGTAAACAAAGAGATTAATTCTTTGATATAATCCACCATGTCCGTTTCAACGCAATGAATATTCAATTGCCCTTTTTCAATTTTACGCATATCAAGCAACTGATTCATCAGATTAATAATACGATTCGCATTCTTCTGCATCAGACGCAGCATCTTCATCGTATCGGCATCATAGCCTCGCTTTAACAAATTCTCCAACGGGCTCACAATCAAAGTCATTGGAGAGCGAATCTCATGCGAGAGATTGATAAAAAGTTTGATTCTCTCTTCATTCATTTCTTTTTGGTGCCGGCGACGGACACTCAAATAAATCTGGAATGCAACAGCAAGCAATATCAACGCATAGCAGACATAGGCCAGAGACGAACGCCACCAAGGTGCCGCAATATCAATCCGTATCACTTTCACAGGGGTGTATTGCCCATTCTCACAGGCACGTATTTCAAATGTATACTTGCCGGAGTTTAAATGATTGTATGTAATCTGGTTGATTCCCAATTGAGTAGAGGTCCAGTTCTTTTCATACTCTCTGATACGATATTCATAGAAAATGTTTCCTGAATTACGATAATCCAATGTAGAAAACTCAAGCGTAAACGTGTTGTCTTCATAAGCCAGACTGATTTTGTCGGCACGCGTTACAAAAGTGTCCAGAATAGGTTTTCCACCGGATTTACTTTTAGCGGTCACGACTTCTCCTCCCAAATAAAGATTGGATAATATCACAGTCGACTTCCCTTTTTGCGCAGTGACGCTATCCGGATGGAAAGTCGTAATTCCCTTCACACCTCCCAAATAGATAAGACCATTCATTGACTGGTAGTTGGCACCAATAGTATATTCATTGTCCACCAATCCACGTTCGGAATAATAGGAAGCAATCTTATTTTCAGCTACTTTTATCAGGTTAATGCCTTTCAATGTGCTACACCAGATATTCCCCCTCTCATCTTCTGCCAATCCATATACAAAATTATTAGAAAGTCCGTCTTCTTCATCATAGTAATGAAGTTCTTTCGTTCCGGGATGATAACACATAAGTCCTTTATTCGTTCCCGCCCAGATATTTCCACGTACGTCTTCCAATAATGAGTAAGTAATAAAACTACCTAATGCCTGACTCAATACAGGGGTAAATTTCTCCGTTACAGGATCGAAATAATCCACTCCATTACAGTGTCCTATCCACAATCTTTCTTTGGAATCAAGAAGTAAAGTATAAATCCAGTTGTTCCTTAACCCATCGGAGGAACTTTGATATTCCGTAACTGTTTGAGTGGGTACGTGATATCGTATGAATCCGGAACCGAACAAAGAAAGGTATAGGTTCCCCTTATCATCACCTGTGATCTTCTTTATATCCTTCAATTTAATTTCCGGTAACATAAAACGTACGTTCCCTTTGGCATCCTGCATATAAAGCCCGGAATAATAGCCTCCAAACCACAAATTACCACTATAATCCTTATAGATGGATGAAACCGTTTTGCCAGAGAATAAATGATCGGTTATATTTCCTTCGGAAGTAATTTTAAACACTCCTTCGCCTTCTACACCGCTAACGATATGTCCATCATTATCTTTATACAAAGCAGTTATCACACCAGCCTTCGGATATTCACGAGTAGGAATACTCCAGAAATGGAAAGGTGTAGATTCTTTAGACACCATAACCATTCCTCTATGATAACACCCTATCCATAGATTTTGGTTATGATCTTCATAAATAGCACGTATTTTAGCATTATTGACATCAATAAAAGGGAGAGTGACCACTTCGGAACGAAGTTCTTTCAAATCAGGTTGAATAACCTTCAATCCTTTGCCAAAGGTTGCCAAATAACGTGTCCCTTTTTGGCTTACGAGTATGGAACGCGTCGGTAGCCAAGATTCATTATGTTCTATTTTAGTAAAACAGTCATTCTCTCTATCATAATAATAAGCAGTAGTACCTGTGGAAAGAAGGAAGTTGCCTGACTGATCCTCGGCCATTCCGGAAATTGAAGAACCACCATCTAAAACAGCTCGTGTATACATCTTACTCGTCCGTGTAGAGGGATCATGTCGAAGTAATCCCGTGCCGTTTGCTCCAATCCAGATTATCCCATACCGGTCTTCATAAATAGCTCCATAGTGGGCATGTTCAGATACTTCGGGAATATCTGTCATCTGCACACCTATTCCTGTCTCCTTCCGGATACGGAAGATTCCTCTCCCGGAAGAGCCAACCCATATTTCACCCGAACGCAACTGGGTGATACACATGATATGCAAAGATGAGTTTTCCGGAAATGTAATCCTGCGAAAAGCATTCTCTTCCGGAACATAATATTGTAATCCGCCAATACTGCCTACCCATAAAGTACCTTCACTGTCAAGCATCAAAGTCTTTACTGAATTATCAGCGAGTGAGGTACTATCTTTTGGATGATTATAATAATGAGTAAACTGTATGCCATTAAATTTATTAAGGCCGTAATCTGTCCCTATCCACATAAATCCATCTTTATCTTGGCAAATGGATGTGATAAGGTCACAAGTTAATTGTTTGGAATCGTAGAACAATGTATTATCGGCGACCATTCGTACAATCCCAACCCAAAACATCATAATCAACAGAAATAGTCTTTTCATAGTAATACCCTTTATTTATGCAAAGAAAACAAATCTTTTTAAATTGGAGTCATTTTCATCTTTCGTTTTTAGTGTGGTAAACACAAGATTAACCATGGCAAATATACGAATTTACCCTTCTTATAAAGAAGTTTCATGTATCATAAGCTTGCAAGTTTAAGAGTGTAGTTTTTAAATTCGTTTCATTTGTTTTTTAATTTAGTATCCGGCCTTTACAAACATGAATGAAACATATACAAAAAACTATGAAACATGATTCTTTCATCCCTTCGAAAACATGTACTAACTTTGCCTACCAAGGAAATCATATATTAACCTCTAAAAGAAAATAACATGAAAAAGTATTTAGTAGCAACATTTATTGCATTTCTCGGGGCTTTTATTGCTAACGCACAAGAAAACAAAATGATTGATGTCAGCAAATGTGAAGCCAGCAACCTCACTGTTGAAGGTTCAACTTTAATCTCCACCGGCTACGGGCAATTGATATTCCCGGAATATGATTATACTGATTATACCGGAATTAACTTTGAGGTATCTAACTTTAAGAAATTAGACGCAAACGCCACCAATGCCGTATGTTCATTAAAAATAGAGTATACGCAAGACGGTGAAACAGTAAAAGTATCTATGGGATTTCATAGAACCGGAAAAAAGAATATTGACTTTAAATCTTTTAAGGATGAAAAGATCGGTATTATCAGTATAGATCCCGGCACTATTACAAAGATCTCTATTGGAATGGGGAAAAAGAAACAAGTAGATGTTAGTAATATAGTATTGGTAGCTAAGAAGTAACGAGAATCTGTTACCCATTATTAAATAGGAAATTAACATCGACAGATTTATTAAAGGCAGTAAGAAAGAGTCTGCCAATAATAAAATAAAAGGCAATCCGTTCATCGCAAATAGATTGCCTTTTATTCTATTTCATATAGCTTAATGTAACATGAAAGATATAAAATGAAACCGACAGTAACCTCTGTGAAACAATCAGATGCAAATTCAAAACATAGTCTATAAATAACAGGCTAACTTTGCCTGAAACAAAATTTCAGCAAGTATGAACAGAAAAAACTATGGAATGCTGTATAAAATTCTATTATGTACAGCAATGACACTATTCGCTACTCAAAATATAGTAGGAGCAAACAAGAGTAACAAAGAACATGATATTATAGGTACGGGAAATCCTTATCTGCCGCTTTGGGAACATCTTCCTGACGGAGAGCCCCGTGTATTTGAGGACCCGGATAATCCCGGCAAATATCGTATATACATTATCGGTTCACACGATGTTCGTTTCACTAGCTACTGTGGGGCAGATATTCGCATGTGGTCGGCTCCTGTAGAAGATTTAACCAATTGGCGAGATGAGGGAGCCATCTTTACGTACCACGTTCAAAACCAGTGGGACGTCATGTATGCTCCCGATCTGGTTGAAATAAAGAGAAAAGACGGAACTAAGGAATATTATCTATTTCCACATAGTCGTGGCCGTAACCGTGAGGCTATGGTTTGCAAAGGTAGCCGTCCGGACGGGCCTTTTACTCCTATCAATCTGAATGAAGATGGTACACGGACACTTCCTGGTAGCTTTCTTGGATTCGATCCATCCGTCTTTGTTGAAAACATAACAGATCCCAATGATCCTGATTATGAAATAGGATTTCGTGCTTACGGATTCTGGGGATTCCAAAGATCGTCAGCAGCCCAACTAGATCAGAATACGATGTATTCCGTCAGACCGGGAACTGAAATTATCCCTTATTTTATTCCGGCAAGTACCAATTCCGGTATTATAAGAGATCCTGCCGGAACAACCTATCCTGCATTGTATAAAGAGCAGAATCCCAAAGATTTCAATTTCTTCGAAGCATCGTCTATTCGCCAGATCGGTAATAAATATGTGATGATCTTTTCCGGATACTCTGGACCGGAGTATGGTTTGGGAAATTCCAATTCAACCCTCCGTTATGCTTTTGGTGATTCTCCGTTAGGTCCATGGCGCAGCGGTGGGGTACTTGTAGACTCCCGCGGAGTAGTTCCCAATCAGGATGGCAGTAAATTACAGGCAACCAACGCAGCGCACAATACACATGGCAGTCTACAAGAGATTAACGGTCAGTGGTACGTATTCTATCACCGTCCTCCACGCGGATTTGGTTTTGCACGTCAGGCAATGGTTGCTCCCGTCACTATCAAATGGGATAAGAAATCTGTTGCGGAAGGTGGAAAGGTAGTTATTCACGGATACGATCCTTATGCAAAAGAAGGGATATGGGAAGCTAAAGCAACAAATGGCAGTGAATATACAGGCGCGGAAGTCACTTCTGAAGGTTTTCAGATCTTTGGACTGGATCCATATAAATATTATTCTGCCGGATATGCCTGTTATTTATCAAATATCGGTAGCCAACAGGATTCCTGGGATATTTGGGATAATAATATGCCTGTAGATGTACGAGGTAACGATATCATCGGCTATAAATATTTTGGTTTTGGCGGTTTGAAGAAAGCTCAAAAAGGATTAAAACCTTTTGAAGGAACCCAAAAGGGGAATAAGACATCATTCAATCTCTTCCTGACTCCTATGACCGATGCTTCTTTCAAAATAAACATTTGGTTGGACGGACCTTGGGATAATAGTGTTTGGAAAGGGAAAAAGATTGGCGAAATCACTGTTCCTGCCGGTTCTATTCAGGAAATAACGAAATATACGATTGACGTATCTGAAGTTGTAGACAAGTTGGACAAAAAACACGCGATCTTCTTGGTTGCTGAAAGTAATTCTAAAGAAAAATTGTGTGTGCTTCAGGGGTTAGGTTTCAGTAAAAAGGGCAAAAGTCTGGAATATCCGACGGTTCCTACAGTAGAGATTATGGTTGACGGTAAGAAAGTGGATTTACCAACTACACCGGTAAGATCAACCAATGCAAATGGTATTACCGGATTTAATCAGTATGAGACAACGTGCACCATTCCTGCCAATACTACAGATATGCCTAAAGTCTCTGCTACCTCAAATAATCCTAGTGTCAGAATTGACGTCATTCAACCCACTTCAAGCAACAAGAAAGCAGTAGTAAACTTTGAATATAAAGGGACGGTCAAGACTTACACCATTCTATTGGCTGAATAGAATCAACACACAATAAAGCAATGAAAACCGGAACTTGAAGAATGATTTTCCACATTGCTTTTATAGCATATTATTATACTTCAAACTCATGCCAGAATCGCAGAGAGTTTGAAGTATAATTAAAACTTTTAGTATTTCATCAGATATTATACTATTATGAGACTGTATCAATCCGGATATATACGACTTACAAAAGGCAAACAAGTGTACAGAGCCGAATGCCAGTATTCCCAGGTATGCCCGCCGTCACGTACGCGGAATTGGCAAGGAATATTCGCTCCGCGCATCGCACGATAGAATTCAATATTTCGGTCAAGCAGGAAATCATCGTCACCACAGTCAACAAACCAGACAACACTACGCAGTTTTGTTTTTCGTTCTTCATTAGATTCCGTAATATATTTCACGCAACTCTTCTCTATCACCGAACGAGTCAATACTGCCAACTTTCCGTTCGGGTCATCAAAACGAGCTGCTCCTTCTTGCGGAATATCCATTAATGCACTCATTGCATAAACCGCACAAAACATATCGGAATGGCGCTGGCCATAACTGGCAGCTCCGCCACCTCCCATCGAGAGCCCTGCAATAGCCCGATGGCATTTATCGCCAATAATACGGTAACGTTTCTCTATGGATGGCAAGAACTCCGTAAAGAAGAAAGTCTCGTACTTCCATCCCGGCATATCAAAATAACCGTTTTGGAATACATTCGGATCTCCACCTCCAGCATCAGGGGTAACAATAATCATTTCGCGAGCTTCTCCACTCGCTGTCAGACAATCTATTACATCTTTTACATGTCCACGATTCGCCCACACATCATTCTTTTCCCACATACCATGCAAGAGATAGAGAACCGGATACCTTTTTTCTTGATTCTGTTCAAAACTCTTAGGCAGATATACTGTATACGCACGTTGAGCCTTTAAGACTTCACTGTAGATTGTATCAGTGATTACCTTACTTTGATAGCCCGCCTGTCCATACAGGGAGAGGATATAAATAGACATGGCAACCCATATTCCTATTCTTTTCATTTTCATCGTTTTTCTATTTCTCTTGTATTTAATGTATTCACTCGTTATAGTATTAAAAATTGCCGGTCTCTTTCAGAGCCGGCAATTTTCTTTTACCTAGTTTAGTTCTTCTTATAATTAAATGAGTCCACATCTATATAACCTCCAAGTACTTTGGTAGCATAATTAAAGATGGCAAATCTAGTCCCCATAAAAAGCCTTTGGTAATCAAAGCGCATCTTGAAGTCAGTACCTATTTTTACCCAGTTCTTATTGTCCAAACTATAATAACAAGCTGCTATATCACGGTTCAGACGAAAGTCTCCGTCAATCCGTAGATAAATGAGAGGTTGATTGATTTCCACCCGTTCCTTCTCTTCGTTTTTTACACCAAGAACAGCTTTGTTTGAGCTATCCAAACTAACGGAGGCTTCAGACATGGTCAAACATTTCTTTCCATTCTCCATGGTAATCGACAGGAGAGCCGCATCTCCATTGAAAGCACTGAAACCAGTCACATCTCCCTCTTTCATATTACTAATATCCAATGTTACTACCCCACTACATTGAGGTCCCTCCATTCGTTGAGTAATAGTATTCGGAGCTAAATAGAGATTATCAACCACCCTATTTGTTCTAAGCCTCAAGAAACCCGGGCGCTCTGTCAATGACCATGCCTCGTTTACCGGATTGTGATTCCATTGCCAGTTAAGTTTCAAGGTCGAGTCACTGAAATCATCACTCACAACAAGCGATTTCTCCGGATAGCCCTGCACAGGTTTTTCCATCACCTGGGGGACCTTTCCATTCTCATCTCCTAATATCGGCCATCCATCTATCCAGCGACAAGGCATCAAAGTAGCTACCCGGCCTATTCCCCCACGATCCTGGAAAATCATGCCGTACCAATTACCTTTCTCATCGTCTACGATACAGCCTTGACCTACATAAGGAAAACCTTCGAATTTATCTTCCAGTATCACCTTTTTCTCATAAGGTCCGGTAATCTTATCGGCACGATAGCATACCTGTCTGCGGTTCTCACCTCTCGGCCAGGAAATCATCAATAGATAATACTTACCATTATGTTTTACCACCCGGCTTCCCTCCAATAGTCCCGTCTCCGTCTCATCCCTTTCAAATATTTTCATATCAACCCCATCCGGTTTTACATCAGAAAGATCACCTTTCAGTTCCTTCAGAGAACCGGTACCGGAAAATACATATACCCGGCCGTCATCATCAAAAAAAAGAGAAGAATCATGAAAATGCTGGGTACGTGTCAACAACTCCCACTTTCCTGCCGGATCGGTTGCTGTATAGATGTAAGACCGATATGGGCGATCATTGGGAGAAAAAAGTACATAGTATTTCCCCTGATAGTAACGAAGAGATGTAGCCCATTGACCACGTCCGTAAACGGTTCCATTGATAAGATCATAGTTGGACGTGTCCGTCAGTTTATCAAACACGTAACTGATGATTTCCCAGTTCACGAGGTCTTTCGACCTCATGACTGGGGCACCCGGCATCAAGTGCATAGTAGTACTCATCATATAATAGTTGTCACCGACCCTGATTACGTCCATATCCGGAACATCAGCATTAATCACCGGATTAGTAAAAGTAGTAGAGACAGAAGTCATCTTACAACTTCCACACAAGGCAATAATCAGCAACAACGTAAATATTCTATTCATCTCAATTAGTTTATATAAACAGGATATACTACCTGCAAAATGTGAATAATCAAATAAATGAGAACTTCTTAAATCCTTTCAACAACTATGTTATCGAGATACAGATCGCCTGCGCCTGATGAATTGGCTTTCAATTCAAAAGTGTTCTTACCCTTTTTCAGGGATGCCGATATCGAAACTGTATACCAGGTAGTATTGTCATTATCAGTCTGTGCAAACCCCGGAGTACCTACCTTGGTACCATTCACATACATATCCACTGTGTTGACTGTAGCTGATGGAGCACGGTAACGGATGAGGAATTTATACACACCCTCTTCCACTGCAGTAATTTCATCGCGCACTGCAGCTTCAGCGCCAGCACCAAAGTTTATGTATCCTTGTGCAGTATAGTTGCGTATTGCCTCACCATCACCTGCCGTAATTCTCTTAGCAACATTTTTAAAGTCAAAACATTCAGCTTCATACTGATGAGCTCCCTGATAGATCTGTGGAGAAGCAGGAACCGAAACGGATGCCGTAGTATATTGGGTTTCACGTTCCACTGCACTTCCTGAACAGTTTACACTCAAATCCAATGGTCCGTTATGGCTCACAGTTAATATATATACACCGTCTTTCCACTCTTTGGTAATCTGTGCTGTACCATCCGCCCTGGGAGATATGTCACATGAAGGAGCAGACTCACATCCGTATATTTTGATAACCTCCGTCTTGTTCGAACCGCCGTTATCATGATTATTCATGTAAAAAGTTACTTTATCAGCGTATTCTTTCACAACAGCTACAGTATATTTGGAAAAAGCAAGTTCCATCTTGTCACAAGTATTATACTTGAATGGAATGGTAGCATTACGTGTACCGGCAAGATGATTGTAAATTACCCAGCCATTCTCTATACGCCCGGCATAGAGCTCGCCAGTATACTCTTCCGGGAATATACGGTTGAATTTTCCGATTTTAAGCTGTACATCACTGCCCCATGCTCCGTTAAAACTGGATTGATTGATTTTATACGTGAAAGAATTAGCTAACTCATCGCACAGTTCAAATACTACAGGGATAGTCGGATAACGGCCTGTCTTTTTGAAATAGCATTTATTATCCCACAAATTGCCGTCGTCATCACGTAAATAAAGTCCTTCATATAAATTCTTAGGAGCGCAATATTGGGCATTGTCATCACCGGAGTATACATCCTGAAGAATCACGAGCTTGGTGCGGTCAATGACCTCCTTGCGGGAAGGTATACGAATCGTTCCATCAATAATCTTACGGAACATGTCTATATTAATATTGACAAACTGCGGGAAACATTCCCAGTTACGGCTTTGATAACCATTGCCTACACTGACAACACCGGTTTCCTTAAAGCACTGTTGCCATATCAATTCGGGACCGTCGATAATAGTTTGTCCGGTCAACATCACATGCTCAATAATGGGAAGCGCACCAGCAGCCGGTGGGAAATCTTTATCACCATTTTGCCCTACCTCTTCTGTCCAGCCACACTGGTCGAAACGAATACCGTATTGACCGGCGAAACCGGACAACCATGTACCCAGACACATACTCTCCACATTGAAGAAACCAGTCTGTGTTGTATATTTCTCACACATAATAAAGTTTTCAGGACACAACTTGGCAACCTGTGCAAAATCAGGATTACGTTTCACTAGCGCAATAGGATCGATATTAGCCGACCAGGTATTACCACAGAAACTTACTACCAGATAGCCTCCATACTTATGAGTAAGTTTCATAAGTTGAGTCCAGTGAGCCACTCGTTGCAGCCATGATACAGAGAACTGGTCGTCATACCCCCAGAACTGTTCGCAATAATTAAAACCGAGGAAGTTGGGATATTCCTTAAAGAACTCATCGTATACACTACCTTCGAATTCATTGTATGAACTAAAATCGGGGAAGTGACAGAAACCACCACTTGACGGCTGTACCATAGCCCAGACATTGTTCTCGGCACAAGTCCGTAACCACGATTTCGCAATCTCATAACCATACTCGCTTACATTATAACGCCCTGTAGTTTCATCATGACTTACCGATAATGATACATTAAAAATGACATACGGACGAATATCAGCCGGGATAAGATCAATGATCTTCTGTGGATCAGCATAGTTCCATGAGTCGATATGTACAAACCAGGCAGGTTGTTCAGGAGAAATAGGGCGACGTATACTTCCTATCAATGGAGGAATCTCGGGCTTATCTTCTTTAAGGGGAAGTACGATATCAGATGTCTCGTCATTAAAGATGAAGTGAACAGCCTCTACATCACTGGCATCCAGCTGCTTGAACTGACTGACAAGTTTTCCATTTTCAACTTTATGTCCGAGGGCAAGAGACTTGCCCCCATACGTTACAGTCCAATAACGATCTCCATTAACACCTACTACCGGCGTGACAGTGCTACCCTCATTGATAACTTTCACTTTTTCATTGTTATCAAATGTCAACCATTCATTATCAACCGTCCAGTAATAGTCACCATTATTCATTTTAGCACCTATCTTTGGAGAATACACTACGGCATCTCCCCCGCCTAATGCTTCTATTTGAGCATACATGCTGAAACTTGTACCATCGGATAATTCGACGGTATAGCTTGCACCGTTATTCACCGGATTGTATGACTTTACATCCAGCTCCAGTTGTTTAGCCTCTATAAGCCTGCGCAATGCCTTTACATTGGTATTGATACTTTCAATAGACGTATTAGGTTTCAGAGCAGAAGAGCCATCTATCTCAATGACATTTTCGTCCTTACATGCACTAAGAAAACAGGTGCAACACATCATCCCGATAAGGAGCAGGCACGATAACCTGCTTTTTATATTAAATAATCTCATCATATTTTTAATATTCGTTATATAAATCTGATTTCAAAATACCAGGAGTTATTTCAATCCTTCCACTATTCCTTCATACATACCATTACGATTGTATCCCGACGTCCAGGGACAAATCTGATATCCTGTATTTGTCTCGGTCATACTTGAAATAGAGATGCCATATTGCTTGTCCTGCGGGATAAGTTTCCGGTATTCCTGCATAATGAAAGCAACATAAGAAGCTGCAACAGACCTGTCTTCCGTAGACATCTTGTTAGTCGCAATGTAATTGCCATCACTATCCTCTACCATCATACTAAGGTTGGAAACACGTACCAATTTACCGGTCTTACCAAGTTTCTCAAACAGTTTGGAAATAATCTCCTCATTCCCTTTCTGGAAATTGGTATCTTTAGAATAAATCGCATTGAGAAGAATGTTGTACCCATCAATCTTAGTAACGTTGTCCTCTTCCCAAATTTGAACCAGTGAAATGAGTTCATCAGCCATATTAGCCATGTCGTCGTATTGATTGATAGTCTGGCTAACGAAAAGGTCAAGTTCTACTCCTGCATTTTTCACCGTGTCACGTGCAATTTTTACAGCAGTGCGGGCATAGTCCGCATCCCCTAGATACTCACTCCATTTAAATGTATTCTCATTCAGGGTTTTATCGAGAGGATTGCTGATAATGTTCCAGACTTTCACGCTCTTCACGTCATTCACACCTGCATATACCATACCTCCAATCCATTTTTCCATTTCTTTGGTAAAGATCTCTGCTTTTTCTTCAGGAGTTTTTTCTATATGCTGCGGTTGGGCTTCCCATGCAAAACTTAAGTTATCGATATATGCTGTCCAATTGGTTGAACTGGAACCGATAGCAAATACGATCTCATTGAGGTCTTTCATTGCATCAGGTATCTCAATCGTTCCTTTAGGGATGTCTTCACCCAAAGCTGTATAAGTGCCCTCTTTTACAAATTTCACAAAAACACCTCCACGCTTCCATTTATCATCCTCCTGATAGCCATATTCTGCCGCACTCTGATTAAGAGCAAATCTTTGTCCATTAATTTCCACACTCATTCCACCACCATACATTCCCTTAATGAGACGCATATCCATTGTCATGCCACTATAATCTGCAAGTCTCATACCGTCCTTTAACTTGACTGTAAACTTGGGGAATGAATATGCAGCCTGATGGATATAGAGTACACGACCACTTTCTCCAGCCGGATCATCAATTACAGTAGCTGTTCCACTCCCCGTCATCGGATATGTAGTATTCAGATTATCCGCTTCAAAGTTAACAACTGTACTACCTCTTCCTGACACCTCGTAGTCCATAGAAATATTATCAAGATAATACTGGGCAGCCCCTGACTGCGAGCCCACAGAAAGATCGAATTCGGTAAGACTTTTCAAACTTTCAGGCATCACAAACCCTGGGGCAGCAGCATCATTGAGTTTAATCGTAATACCACGTTTCCAAGTGTTGTTGGCTACGCCAAGAGCATCCGCATTTGTTCCCAAATCGAACTTAGTCCCGTTGATAAGCACTTTCATACCATTTCCCCAAATACCATCAGTACCCACATGCCGTAAATCGATGTTCAGCCTGACATAGTCGCCAAGTATTCTGCCACTGGGTAACACCACATGTAGCTTGGCATATGAATCATTAGCCTTCACGTCATTCGTACCCACATGAAGCACATGGCCACTTTCACCAGCAGGATCCTCTTCCACTGTAGCCGAGCTATTGCCAGTCATTGGATAAGTTTTGCCGATTGCATCACTATCGAAATTGAATAATTTAGTCGTACCTTTTTCGGTTTCCACCGGTATATCAATAGGCTCGATAAGCTTATTATAGTATGCGGCCCGTTGTCCCTGATCCGAACAAAGGACACCACCATAAAGTTCTACTCCAGCTTCTGCGGCAACATCTGCAGCTGTCTGCATTCCGCCAAAATCGTAAGTACCGTCCACCTTCAACGCACTGATCGGATCATAAGCACCGTTCAAGTCTACTGCGTCAAAGTTAGCGAGCAATGTACTGAATGCAACATCTTTCTTTACGAATTCACTTACCGGCATGCCCGCAGCCAGTTGAAAAGGACTACCGTCGCGATTGATGTATGACTTCAGTAAGTCAAACTGATTTAAATATTCGCTGACAGCCACATCTTCGGGTTTCTCCATCCGGAGGCGGTAGTCATACTCATCTACGCATGACACTGCCGATGCAGTTACCAATATTAAAGCGATTATTTTGTTATTGATGTATTTCATGTTCTCTTAGTTTTAATGTTTATATCAGATTAGAACATCATTTCTTTACGACTTCAAGCAACTTACCACCTTGAACATTGCGAGTACGTAATACTAGAGTATCCTTGGTTGCAAGCTGGATATTATTGTTCGTCAGGTTAACTGTATAATCGAGGTAAAGAGCATTCCGGTCTTTACCACCAAGACTGTTCTTTTCACCTTTGCTGACAAATTTTCCACGACCGCTCACCACAACATCCTGTGCATCCGAACTAAGAGTACATGTACCATCTTCAGCAAATGTCATCCGGACAGTATAGCTGATATCCTCACCTCCCTCATCCTTTGTTTTCAATGTCAGAAGATTATCTTTCATGCTCTTGGTAGAAATATTCACTGCCTCATCCTTTTCCACAAATTGTTCGTGGCGGACGATTTCTTTGGATACACCTCCTATGCTGACATGGTCAACACCACGACGCAAGTACTCTCCATGCCAAGGATTAACATATTTCACAGCATAAAGAACGAAATTTTGTGGTTGTACACTCCAGTCTTCACTATTGGTCAATACAGGATTCTCAATAGCAGGTTTTCCCTGCAAAATAGAATCTGCGCCCTGAACCCCTGTCATTAACATAGGAATTACATAATTCTCACCAATCGACTTTTCGTCAGCAAAGAAAGCATCTGTAAGCTGTACTTCCACCCCTCCCATAATTTGTCCTTTGGGAATTGCGATCTGGTTGGAAGCCAACGTATAATAAGATGACGGCATGGGAACAAGAGGCTGATCTGTGTCCTTAAAGTATAAATTGTTGCACAGCGACTCATCAACCTTATAATCTATCACTACATTCTTTCTGTTGGTATACCCTCCGCCCCAAGCAGCTTTAATTACCATTTTATGCTGGTTATCAAGAGTATTATCCACAAACTCACTCTCGCCAAGTTCTATGGTGCGAAGTCCGTATTGGTTGGCAAAATATACTGTCTGATAATCGAAATCCGGAAACTCGTTGTCACCGCTTTCACAAGATGTAAAAGCAAAAATCAATGAAGCCAGTCCGATATATGCTAAATTCTTTTTCATAACGTATCTCCAATTAAATATACATTCAATAATTATTTCCATCCTTTGTTTTGAACAAGGTTGTTGAATTTAAGGATTTCAGAGTTTGGAATCGGACAATAGTACATATAGTCTTCATAATCTCGTTTCTCGACAACAAACTTTTCGAAAGAATTGCCGTCTTTCCCCCAGTCTATACCATATACCGGTTCATTGAGATTCTCTTTCCAACGACGTAAATCCCAGAAGCGGAAACCCTCAAAACAGAGTTCCAATCGGCGTTCGTTGCGGATGAGTTTACGCATCTCATCCTTACTATTTGCACACTTTTCCAAATATGGGTCCGATTCGCCACCCACACCGGCGCGTTTACGAATAGCCTTGATTACGTCATAAGCAGAATAACCGTTTCCGTTATCCCCTTTAGGTCCCCAAGCCTCGTTGGCAGCTTCAGCATAAGTCAAATACATCTCGGTGTAACGGATGCGTGGATTATAGTGTGGCTGGGTAGTAGTCGACCCTATAGCACAGTTGACATCCATACGCAAACGTTTCCTCATATAATAGCCAGTACGAGTCGATCTTTGTTCTTTCACGTTTATACCATCATCTGTACCTGAATTACGTCCCGTATAGATCAGCGTATTAGATACCCCTGCCGTACTTCCGTTATAGATAATATATTTAGCCAGACGGGGGTCACGGCCTGTATAAGGGATCTTTTCATTATATTGGCTGTTAGGAACATCTGTGATAGGGTAACCATTAGCCATAGGGAATGCATCAACCAAATTTTGTGATGGATTCATATTGCCATTTCCATTCAAAGAAGGAGGAAAATTGCTTGATTCCTGCGTATTTTCGCTACCTACATTTTGACGCCAAACAATTTCTTTTGGATTGACTCCTCCCTTTATATTATCTGCGATCGCAGCCGAATAATATTCTACACCATCTTCAGCTATTCCATCTATTCCTCCATTGTAATTAATTACAGTGGCAGCTGCATTTGCGGCATCAGCCCATGTAACAGTATTAGATCCATCTTGAAAAGCTGGACTAGCGGCTAATAAGGCAGTACGAGCACGGTAGGCACGAGCAATCAGACCGTTGAACAGTTGGCTGAATTTTGCCCCTACTACATTGTTATATTTACCAACATCTTGAGTGATGCTTTGATAATCGGCCGGCACTTGGCTGACATCCAGATATTCCAATGGAAGTAATTCTTCTGCTTTTGCCAAATCACTGTAAATCTGTTCCACACATGCTTGAAATGATGCACGAGGCAAATTTAATTCAGAACTAACGGTAAGATATTCTGTGATACGGGGCACTCCTAGCAATTCACCATTTTCACCATATCCAGCATGGGCACGAAGCAGATAATAGTAGAACATACCCCGCAGCCCATAAGCCTCTCCTTTGGTACGCCGAGCCAATAATTGAGCTTTTTCCGGGTCCTCCGCCCACTTCACTTGATCCACATTCTCCAAAAAGAGATTCAAATACTGAATGGCACCAAATGATCTACTCCACTCATCAATCGATGTCCATAAACGGGAAGTCCATCCTCCTGTGGCCATTGTGAGAAACGCGTCGTTCTTTTGATTGATTACAGCATCGTCTGTAGCATATTCACTATTATTATAGTAACCCGGAATATTGCCGTATGCTCTCAACAAAAAACCTTGAGCATACGCCGCATCATCGTGCATTTGTTCCACGTCTTTGAAGTTCTCCTTGGCCGGTTCAAAAAGGTCATCACAACTATTCAGCATAAAAACTGCAGCTACGATTAATAATATTTTCTTTTTCATAAATGTATTCTCTTTAAAAGTTAAATTTAGAATGCAGCCTTAAAGCCCAGATAAAGGTTACGATACTGAGGCGATCCTAAACTCATATCCATATATTCACGTTCTTTAGAGAGGGTCAGCAAATTGCTTCCACCACAATATACGCTAAGTCCATGTATGAAAGTTCCTTTAAATGTATGTTCCGGAAAATCATAAGTGAGTTGCACATTGCTTAAACGGAATACATTATTTTTGTACGTCCAAAAAGTAGAGTTACGGTAATTATTGTCACCGTTACTGGTGGAAAGACGGGGGTAGGTTGCAGTTTCTTTGGTTGCTTCCGTCCAACGTCCCAAGACTACTTCAGAGAACTTGCTTGTTCCTCTATTCCAATAATAAGAATTATTCTTAAAAGCCATTGCACCCGTTTGTCCGGACCCCATCGCAAAAAGTGTGAAGTTTTTGTACTTCAATGTCAGGTTCAAGCCAAAGGTGAAAGGAGCAGCGGACCATCCGCCTTTACCCAAATCGATCTGGTCATCGCTATTAATTACACCATCACCGTTGATATCCTTGTATTTTAAATCACCCGGACGAACTGTTCCGAATGTCTGTTTAGCATGTTTTTCGATATCCGCCTCATCTTGGAAGAAGCCTTCACATACATAACCATAATTAGCGTCTAATGCATGACCGACACGCAACAAATAATCTTCATTAGCAACTTCATCACGAGTCAACGCTTCTGAAGTAAATACCATCCCATTAAAACCGAGAGTCACGTCAAACTCACCTATTTTCTTATTGGCACTAAGTGAGAAATCAAATCCGGTACGTTTATCTTCATTATAATTCGTCCAAGGTAAGAATGAATGATTAGTACCCAGATTAAAGAATGACGGATATAAAGTAGTGGAACCTTGTGTGAGCAATCCACTCGTTTTTTGAGTGAAATAATTTGCATTGATTTTCAACAACTGATTGAACAACGACGCATCAACACCTGCACGAAACTCTTTACGGGTTATAAAACTTAGGTCAGGATTGCTTCCCCGTCTTGAAACGGAAGTCGGACCACCGGCAGCCCCATCACGCCATTGGAACCAACCGTCATTAGGAGAGTAAAAGAAATATCCTTGATACATGTAGTAACTGGCAATGTCAAGATCCTGATGCAGATTGGCATAAGAGGCAGTTACCTTCAAATCATCTACAAAGTCCACATTCTTCATAAATTTCTCTTTGCTAAGTCTCCAACCCAAAGTAACCGATGGCGAGAAGGCATTACGATTACCTTCCGGTAGTTTGGCCGAATGTACCACAGCACCACTGAAATCAACATAATATTTATGATCATAGTTGTAGGAAGTCCGCAGACCGAGGTTCACATTACTCGTACGGTGATAATTACTACCTTTTACATCAGTGCCGATAGCATTATTATTTTCGTCAGCTGAATTTTGTGTCTGATACCCCCAACCCAATAATGTGGCAGCCACATTATGAAATTTGCTGAAAGTACGGGCATAATCAAACTGGGCACTGAAGGTCATGGTCTGGTCATAGGTTGATTTTCCCACATATTCATTGATAGGTGTCTTATCATCATTGAATTTGGAAAGTCCGATAATTACATCCTTACCATTTACATTAGACCAGGTGGGCTGATAGATGGCATATTCTTGCGCATAAGCCTCCGAATAATAGGACGTGTAGTCAACACTGTAAGCTGTTTTGAAAGATAAGCCCTTCAATAAACTTCCAAGATCTGCAGTCACAGCTACGTCAAACATAAATTTGCGAGCTTTCTCCTTTGTATATCCGGCTGCAAGTAGTTCGGAGAACGGATTGGTTGTGTCTGCCGATGTACCGCCCAACAAATATTTGCCGTCAATCAAATGATTGCTATTGGTGATATATTCCTGTATATATCCCACATTGGGATCCATCATATCAATGGGCAACAAGGGTGCAAACCAGTTGGGACGTAACGTAGAAGCTGCTCCCCAAAAGTCTCCGCGTCCCTGATAGCTGTTATCAAAAATCATGGCAGCATTAGTGCTGGCCTTGAGCCATGAAGTTAATGCCATGTCTACATTACCACGCACGTTGAAACTCATGTCGTAAGCTTTCTTCGCTTCCCCATATTTTAATAAGCTATTGGCATAATTCATGCCAAAATTCAGGTAATAACGAGTCCTTTCATTGCCTCCATAAACTTCGCCTGTAACATCTGAATTAGTATAGAACTTCCGCAGATAATCTGAACCATAGAAGTCTATATCAGGATAACGATAAGGATTGGTCCCCATGGCAGTATTATAGATGGTACTGGCGTCATATCTTTCCGCTATACCGTCATTACGACAAGCCTCATTATACATAAACATATAACTACTCGCATCCAAGTAATTAGGATATGATTTCGGAATATTTACACCCACATTGGCGCGCACATCAATGTGCATGGGAGATTCCTCTCCTCGCTTAGTAGTGATAAGAACTACACCTTTTGCAGCACGACTTCCATAAAGAACAACAGCAGCCGCATCTTTCAGTACCGTTACGCTTTCTACTTCTGAAGCACGCACATTGTTTGCACTGCGCGGCACACCGTCTACCAATATTAATGGCGCTTGTCCCCAAATATTTCCATTATAGCCTCCTACAAAGCTCTCCAGCCCCATAAGGCTATAATTGTTCGCTGTTTTCTTGGTCAGCTCTGACGTGTTGACAGTAGAGATGGCATGAGTCAAATCTTCTTGTGCAACTTTGCCGAAAGCTACATTCACCAGGCTGTCATTTTGCTCCTGTGCTTGCACACCTATTGTGTTTAGCAGTGACACAGCAAAAACAGTACAGCCAATATATATCAACTTTCTATTCATATTTACGTTATGATTAAATTAATACGTTATGATTACCATCCCGGATTCTGGTCAAAGCCTTCATACAGGTAAACATCTGCCTTAGGCAACGGCAGCCAATAGTGGCGGTCAGTGTATTTTCTCTCTATCAGCACTTCTTCGCGCAAGTTCAATATCTCGTTTTCCTGCGGTTTTTCTTTATTATAGTTATCAGTAAATGCACGGTCAAATTCGATCTTTGTTTTCAGAGTATAAGGACTCTTGTCGAGAAGCATCCAGCGGCGAAGATCCATGAATCGAAAACCTTCGAAAGCGAGTTCAACAGCACGTTCACGACGGACTTCGCTAAGGAAATCGGTTGTGTTTCCTGTAAACTTATCAAGTACATAAGCCATACCGGCACGCTCACGAATCTTATTAATAGCATTTTCAGCTGTCATGTAAAAGGTGGAAGCCTTACCCTGTGGTGAACCATATCCCACAGCCGCTGCCTCTGAATACATTAAGTACACATCTGCCAGGCGCATCAAACTTAGCACCATGAAAAACTGTCCTCTACAATTAGCATTATTCACTAGTTTCAGACAGTGTTTACTATTCATGTAACCTGTGAAACAGCCTTTCTGTGGGTCTTTTTCTTCACTGTCCGCACCATTGGTATATAACTGGCAGTATTCACCATTACCTGCCTCACCGCACCACTCACCATCGAATATGATATCTTTATAGAAACGTGGATCGCGGTTCTTCCATGGATATTTGGGATCGTATCCGGATTCAGGATCAGCTTTCGTCATATCCTTGATAGGATACCCATTAGCCATACCGAAGTAGTTTACATAATTAGCCGTAGGATAACATTTAATACCATTGGGGATAAAATTGCGTGAACGGAAATCCGTATTCATATTATAAGCCCAACGCCCATTATACTCCACCAGGTTCTCACGGAAAATAGCTTCTTTCAATCCATTCAATTTTCCACCAGAATTATACACAACAAACAAATCGTTGTAATTTTCCATGCTCGCCAATTCATAGCGTTTAGTTTCTTCAGTCAATTGTAAGGCTTCTCCAAGAGCTTCGGCTGCACGTTTGCAACGCTCCACATCGTATTCTCTCGCCCCACCGGATGCCCAGTTCATTAATGGACTTCCAGCCCAAAGCAATGTCTTGCCCTTATAGGCAATAGCCATGATTTTATTGATACGAGTGTCGTTCAACCCACGGGTAGCGGCACCGGCAGTTGTCTGATCCCAATCAACAGGCAACAAAGGAATGGCATGATCGAAATCGGCCACACATTTCTCTGCACATTCCTGCCATGTAAGTCTTGAAAGTGTCGGAGTAACATCTGACGGCAACACTTCATCAATATAAGGCATTCCACCCCACCATTCCATCAACATAAAGTGAAACCATGCACGGAAAAAATAAAGTTGTCCTTCGATGAGTTCCCGCTCTTCTTGAGTAGCATTGACCAGGTTATCAAGATTGGCGATGCCAATATTTGACTTACGGATACCATACCAGCACAGTTTCCATAAATTTCCTTTTTGCCCTCTTTCTTGTGAATTTGCATTCCCGCCTCTTGTAGTAGGATAGGAATAATAATTGTTAGTCCATCCCCAGAAATCACCATAATCGATATTACGGGCAAAAAGACGAAGTTCCTGCGGCTCCCAATATTCATCTTCTCCGTAGTTGAAACTAGTGTGATACTCGTTGTTTGACACTACAGGGATGCAGTTGTACAGTTCCTCGGTAAATCCTTGGAAGTTCTTGAAATTCTTATACGGGTCGGTTTCCTTGATGTCACTATTCGGTGATTTATCCAGATAGTCAGTACAAGAAGCAAAACCTAATATGCCAGTCAAAGTGATGACCGACATAAGAAATATTTTATTGATATACTTATTCATAGTCTTTACTTTGTTTTTATAAAGTAATGTCAATACCCAGATTAAAGCGGCGCATGGTTGGATAAGCACCGTCCGAGGAACTATATCCAGTGTTCGACTCACGGTCATCCGGCATGTCGGTCCACATATAAAGGTTGTCACCATTCAGGTATATGCGACAGGACTTCATACCCAGTTTCTTCAACCAGTTGGTTTTCTGAAAAGTATAAGACAACTCGACGTTTTTCAGGCGCAAATAAGAGCCGTCATACCAGTAACGTGTACCTGATGCAGCTGCATCAACCGTTGTTCCCCAACGTGGTGTAGGCAATGTAGCAGTTCCGTTAGGAGTCCAGTAACTTCCTTCAGTATAGGCTACATGGGCGGTATTGCGGAAGGTCGGGAAGTTCACTTCACGTGTCACATTGTTTACTCCATAGAATTGCGCAAAAATGCTGAAGCCTTTCCACTCCACTCCAATTGAGGCATTATAGGTATTTTGAGGCATCGTAGAATATTTGTAGGGTGCCTGGTCGTCAGAGTTTATCACACCGTCACCATTAAAGTCAATAATGTTGTAGTCACCGGGAAGTTTAGCGTCATTACCTGTCGTCCAGCTAGTACTTCCAATCACATCGTCCCAAGTAGCGAGGTTACCATGGTCAATATAGGAATATACCTGATTAATAGCATGCCCTGCCCCTTTTTGATAGTTAGGTTTCAAAGGAGCATCATCACGAAATTTCACTTCGTTGACAGCATGAGTCATACTGGTATTAAGCCAAGCACGAATACCATTATTGAAAGTATGGTTCAGTCTTAGTTCCAGTTCATAACCATGGCTCTTCACCTTACCTAAATTAGCAGAAGGAGCATCAGTACCAAAGTAAGAAGCGATGGATCTTTCACTACCTTTAACTAGAATATCAGTACGGGTATCATTGAATATATCCACTGAACCGGCGACTAATCCGCCAAAGAAAGCATAGTCGATACCAAAGTTACGCTTTTCTACAGTCTCCCATGATATGTTCGGATTACCAAGTTGTTTGATTGTGTAATAAGTATAGGGCGTATTTGCAGGACTGATATTTCCCATGATAGTATTGCCACCATAATCTAATTGATCCTTATATAAGAAACGACCATCTGTATATCTTTGCCAGGGCTGTACTAGGGCATCATCTCCCACTCGTCCCCAAGATGCACGAAACTTCAACATATCCAGGAATTTCAGTTTGTTTTTAATAAACTTCTCCTCACTAATCATCCAGCCTAACGAGAAGGAAGGAAAGAAATCAAAGCGATAGTCAGGACCGAATTTTTCAGAACCGTTATAAGCACCGTTGGCTTCGAAAAAATAGCGCATTGCATAGTTGTAAGTTAAACGGAATACCCAATCTTCCCGATAAATGGGAAATACATTACCTGATGCCTCTTTTAATCGACTAAAAAGTCCGAGTGCCGTAACTTCATGTCGACCGAACGTACGTGCATAGTCCATTTGCATGGAGTAATAAAGCTTACGATAAGTTGCACTTGTATTGACACTTCCGGCCTGATGTTGCCAAAGAATAGGATTGATAACTGCATCCAGACCGGCATCAGTATCTTCCTGTTCTACTAAAATCTCACCGTTATCAGGATTAACCCACATACGTTGTGAATTATGATACTGATCATTGATACCTCTCTTATTTTCAACAAATGTGTAGTCCATTGAGAAGTTCGCCTTAAATTTCAAGCCTTTAGTAAGCATTGATAAATCCTGTTCCAAGATGAAATCCGAAGTCATCTTGGTCGTGGTACGTTTTTCTGTACCGGACGTTGCCAATTGATACACAGAGTTAGGTACATCCGCATTACGGGGTTGATACCACCCCCACATGCCATTGGAATAAATCGGGCGCATAGCATCGGGAGCAGACTTGTAAGCAGCTGCCCAATAGGTAGCATCCTGATCTCCATATTCCCAAGGCACAGTGCGTTCCGCATTCGAGCCAAACAGATTGGTAGAGAATTTGGTAGTCTTAGTCAAATTGAAGTCCAAGTTACTACGCACATTGATACGATTATAACCAAAGCCTGAATTATATCCGCGGCGATTATCATACGTTTTAAATAAGTCGCCTTCACTTATGAAGTCAGCAGCAGCAAAATAGCTAACAAACTTTGTTCCTCCGGTCACATTGACACTTGTATTGTATGACATTGCCACATCCTTAAACAGTGCTTTTTCCCAATCCGTATTCGGGTAACGATCCCACTCTTCGGAGTTAGCCGGATGGCGATATTTATCTATAATGGAAGCAGAAGTATAATCATTCCACCCATTAGGATTAAGACAAGCCTCGCGCTCGATGGAATTGTTCAACAGATAAAAAGTATCATAAGCATCATACTTTTCCGGAAGTTTGGAGGCTACCTTAGCCGTCACATTAGCTTTGATTTGAATATTTGCTTTCCCTTCCTTACCACGTTTGGTAGTGATAAGAATAACACCGTTACCTCCTTTCACACCATATACAGCTGTAGCAGAAGCATCTTTTAATACTGAAATACTCTCTACTGAAGAAATATCCACCGAACTCATATCACGTTCAATACCATCCACCAACACCAAAGGTTCACTATTGTTCCATGAACTCTGGGTACGGATGATAATCTTGGGATCTTCAGCACCGGGCATACCAGTAGAACTGGAAGTGATGACACCGGGCAAGGTACCGGTAAGTGCCGAACCAAGATTGGTTACACCTCCTGCACGTTCGAGTATCTTACCGCTCGTCTGCGTAATAGACCCTACTACACTTGCTTTCTTTTGTTGACCATAACCCACCACGATTACTTCGTCCAAATGGATATTGTCGTCAGCCAACGTTACTTTGATTGTTTTCTTTCCTGCAACTTTGACTTCTTGTGGAGTCATACCAATAAATGAAACAACAAGGGTTGCCTTGTCATTAGGAACAGTCAATTTAAAATTTCCATCCAGGTCTGTAATCGTACCTACAGTCTTCGAACCTTTCAAGGCAACACTTGCACCGATAATCGCTTCTCCATGTGAATCGACTACCGTTCCACTTACTGTCATTCCATTTTGTGCATAAGCCCCTAAACAGCTAAAAAGCAGAAGCAAAACCAGGTAAGAAATCTTTCGGAATTCTTGTTTTACATTTTTCATTACCATTAGTCTAAGATATTAATAATGTGAAAATCTCGTCTTTATTAAATTATTAGGTTAGTAGAGGGAACGTTCTTTCAACTATCATCTAAATTGTTTCTCATAAACTATCCACTTAAGATTAATACTGATTTTATTCTTTGTCTTCAAATCATCCAATAGAGTCCTCCTTGAAGCACTACAAAGGTAGAGGGATAATATCGAACCAGCCCGTCTTTTTGTTTCATTCATTCCCTGACATGTAACCTGATGTTACATTCATCATACATACACGTTTCATCCCTCTATATACATACGCTCAAATGCCTATAAACCATAGCTGTTTCATTAAGAACAAACTTCTTATCCATAGCGGGCAAACTTCTTATCTACAGTATATAAACTTACTTTTCATCAAGTCTAATCTATAATTGCAAGTTGCAATTATAAAAACGCAAGTTCCATTTATATAATCAAAACTTGCATTTATAGTTTATAAGTAATAGAAAGAGAGTTTGCACCCTATAGAAAGGAAGTTTACTCATAATCAAAAGGAAGTTATCTCCTAACACTTTTACTCTTGGCTATATATAATCTGACTTCAACGCTCAACAGAACCTTGAAAACAGAGACGTTTCGTGAAAGGGAGATGATAGAAAGCCCTTCACCCGCTAATGTCGACAGGATAGGCATTGTGAAGGGTGGAGGGCTTTATCATCAAAAGAAAACAAATGACGGAAAAGCGTATAATGCAAACTATTTATTCTTGATATTCTCTATCAGCATATTCTGAAGGAGCGCATCCATAGAACTTCTTAAAAGCAATCGAAAATAAAGTAGGATTTGTGAATCCAACCAGATAAGCAATCTGTGAGATATTCACTTTCTTCTCTTTCAATAATTTTGCGGCTTGCTTCAGTCGAATGTTGCGAAGAAATTCTGTGGTTGTATTACCAGTCAAGACTTTCAACTTACGGTGCAGTTGGACACGACTGACCCCAACTGCCTCTGCCAGGTCTTCTACACTAAACTTCGGGTCTTCAAGATTTTCATTGATGGCTTTCATCAGCCGTTCCATAAAGAATTCATCATTAGCCTTGACTTCAATTGGCTTCATCTTTTCTTCTACCTCCTGATCCATGCCGAACCGTCCTTTCAAACGCACTCTGCCAGTAATCAGATTTTCGCAAATCAGAAATAGTTCTTCAATTTGGAAAGGTTTGGTTAAAAAAACGTCAGCTCCCACGTTCCAGCCTTTAAGACGACTATCAGACTCTGTTTGTGAAGTTAAAAGCACAAAAGGAATATGACTGATGTTCGCATTTCCTCTGGTCTTTTTCAGCAACTCAAATCCATCCATTTCCGGCATTACAACATCCGAAATAATCAGATCAATCCGCTGTTTCAAAGCTATTTGATAGGCTTCTACACCATTGCAGGCTGTCACCACTTTATAATAGATTCCTAATTCCAGTTTTAAGTACTCGCGTATTTCTTCGTCGTCATCCACAACCAGAATTCTCCATTGAGTTTTGCTTTTCGACATTTGTACTTTATTCTCTTCCTCCTCCCAATAGGCTTCTTCATTCAAAGCCAGACGTACCGGTTCTTCATTTGACACAACTATATTCTCCGCCAACTCCTCCGGACTCAAATGATCCTTACCTAAAGGGATACGCACCGTAAAACAACTACCTTGTTTATCAGTACGATTGGTAGCAGAGATTGAACCATGATGCAATTCCACGAGCATCTTGGTCAGATTCAGTCCGATACCGAAACCATGAGAGTTAGAAGAAGCCTGATAAAATCTTTCAAATATTCTTTCCAGCTTCTTTTCATCTAATCCCATTCCAGAATCAACAACTGTGATTTCAGCATATCTGGATAGAGGACCGCGTACGCTCTTGTCCTCATTTACAGTAAGCGTCAACTGAATTTCACCACCATCCGAAGTATATTTGAAAGCATTGACTATCAAATTCATCAAGACTTTATCAAAGTTATTACGGTCAATCCAGACAGGTAATTTCTCTGCCGTATGCACAAAGGCAAACTGAATATTACGTTTGGTAGCCTGATAATCGAACATCTGAAACAATTCCTCTATGAATCCAACCAAATCGGTTTCACGACATTCGATCTTCATTTGCCCCTTATCTATCTTACGAATATCCAGCAATTGATTGATTAGATTAAGAATGCGGTTTGCATTCCGTTGCATGGTTAACAGGGCTTTCTTTCTGCTCTCTTCCTGTTCTGTTTTTATCAAAGCTGCCAATGGGCTAACAATCAGGGTTATTGGAGAACGGAGTTCGTGAGCTATATTAATAAAGAACTTCAGTTTCTCTTCATTCAGCTCGTCCTGGCGACGACGGCGTTGCCGCATATACCATGCGTAAAAGCCCCAGAACAGGAGTCCCGCACATATCAACACATAGCCTATCTTGGCCCATAACGTATCATACCAGGGAGGAGCGATGTAAATAGAGAAAGAACGGATCGGAGATTTGCGTTCATTCTCGCAAACACAGACTTCAAATGTATAGTGTCCCGAGGGGAGGTAATTATAAGTGATTCTATTTTCTCCGGAAGATGTACTTCTCCATACTCCACCCAGTTCAACCAAACGATATTCAAATCTGACGTTCTCCCGGTCACGAAATTCCATTGTAGAAAATTCAAAAGAAAAGATATCATTCTTATAAGTCAAGTTGATTTGTCGAGCGTCCATCCAGACATTATCCGCAATCGTTTCTCCACCAAGACGGGTATCTGCACTAACTTCTTCATTATTCAAATAGACATGAGTCAGTTGAGGAGCATGCAGAGGCGATTGCCTTCCTATTGAATCGGGCACAAATCCGGTGATGCCTTGCAGCCCTCCCCAATAGATATTGCCACATTCACGCTGAAAATAAACACTTTTCAGATATTCTTTATCGACCAGTCCGTTACCGAAGAAATAGTTTACGATTTTCCTCTCGGGATCATGCAATCTGCACAAGCCATTGAAGGTGCTGCACCATATATCTCCATTCTTACCTTGCCCTAATCCGCAAACCATATTACTGGGTATTCCTTCCTCTATACCATAATGATTCAGCTTCAATGTTTTCTTATCATATTCGAACAGTCCATTATTGGTACCTATCCAGATATGACCGTTTTTGTCTTCCAGAAGTGCAAAACACAAATACGGATACAGATCCTTTTCGCATTCCAACTTTACAAATTCCTGTTTCACTGGGTCATAGCAATTGACTCCCATACAATGTCCCAGCCAAACCAGTCCTTCCGAATCACACATGACCTTATTTGCCCAATTATTGGCAAGCCGCATAGTTGTTCTCAATTTGGTGGTGTCACATATCTGTTTCAATCTACCCGTCCATCTATCATACTCTGCAAATCCTTCTCCTAAAACTGATATATAAAGCATCCGGTTACGCCCCTCCACAATATTATGGATAGCTTTTCCTTGTAATAAAGGTAGTCTGTGGATGGTTCCCGTCCGTTCATCAAACTGGGAAAGCCCTGAATAACTACCTAACCAAATTTTCCCTTCACTATCATGAAGCATAGACAGGATGCCATCTCCTACCTCATAAGAAAGATAATCCTGCATATCTTCATCAATCCGAATGAGTCTTCCATCTGTTATACTAGTCCATATCCTGTGCTTTTTATCTTCATACACAAAAGACAAGGCATTTCCCAAAGGGGGTGAAAAGGAAGAAAGAGTCTTAAATTTAAACTGGGAAGATTCATTCGAAAGCATCACGACGCCTTTCTTAAAGCCACCTATCCACAAATTCTCATCTTTATCTTCCATCAATGCATAAATTCGATCCTTTCCAAGTTCCAGTTGACCGTTAAACGTTTTTAAGGCCAACTTTTCCACATCCACAGAGTAAAGGCCATTATTTACAGTATTGACATAAAGTTCTCCACGTTTAGTGCATATCATTCCCCGCACACCGATAAAGGTATTATCCGGTTGTTCCATTCTGATAAGTCGATGCTCGTCTTCATTCCATAAATAAACACCGGCAACGGCTGCTACCCATGTCCGGCCTTTCAAATCTTCCAAAATGGTATACACTTTGCCCAACGCATCTGATGATGAGCCAATCAATTCAACATCCTTTAAATCGGAAGTAATGCGGACTATCTTGCCATTGGGTAAAGCAATCCATATCCTATGATAGGAATCCTGATGGATATTATGCATAAAAGTGGAACTACAAAGGTCATTCACATGCACTAAAGAAGTGGCTTCCATCTTTTCCTTATCAATAGAGTAAACGCCATATCCTGCGGTAACTGCCCAAATTTCTCCTGTATGCAGTTCTTGCAGATGCAATACAGACGGCTTGTTGCCATCTACAAAAGTAACATTCTTAAAGGCATCCTCATAAGGAGAGTAAAGTTGCAACCCTTTTCCGGAACCCACCCAAAGATCACCTTGCCGATCACAGAGAAGAGCTTCTATCAGGTTATTTACCAATGAAGTAGAATCCCGCTCATCATGAAAATAATTGGTAAATGTCCATCCATCGAATTTATTCAATCCATTTTCGGTCCCTATCCATACAAAACCATGAGCATCTTGCACGATGTTCTTTATTAAACTACACGACAACTTCCCTGATCCATACGAGCGTATCTGTTGAGCTTGACAAAACCCTACCATCAATAACAGAAGGATAGCGATCGATATTAGATTCTTTTTCATGAGTATTAGTTTATTATGTTTTGCAAATTTAGGAAAAAGCTTGAATCCTTGACAATCTTACACCTATATTTTATATTCAACTTAATACAACAAAGGTATGGTACCCCGAAATCAAAAGCAAAGATAGCTGATACAAGAATCTGAACCCTTGTAACCTTAAACTGCCATATTGTTTCATTTATACTATCCATTTGTTACATCACCCTTTTATATGTATCGAATGTAACATACACAATAGGATTGGTAACACTTATAAAATCAAAAGCAACTTCCGGCTACAAATCGGTAACAAGAACCGCCTTTCACTAAAAGACAATAAGCTATCTTTGCTACATACATATTTTCATTATAAATCAAAGAAAAAGAATAATATGAAGAAACTATTTTTATTCCTGCTTATATGTTCTGCCTCATTAATCATTCACGCACAGGAAAGCAAAAGGATTCCTTTCAATCAGCTTAGTTTCACTAAGTCCGTATTCGATGAAACACAAAACAAAGTGATCTTCAAAGGTGGAAAATGGAATAGCTTTATCAAGCTGCCTGCTTCCATCAACCAGGAATTGCCAAAATACAAATACATGGTCATAGATATACCCCAAAGTACAGTAATGATACGTATCAAATTCCAAGATAAAAATGGTCTGTATAAGGAGTTTTACCAACCAGCTGTGAAGTCTGAAATAAATAGAGAGATTAATTTATCTTTAATTCCTTTCATCAATGATGTGAAAGATATCAGAATAGAAGCAGCTCAAAGTGTGGATGAAACGGGAAACTACCACACTCTTTCTATTAAATCCATCTATCTAATTAATTAAAGACCAAAATGAAACAATATGGAAAAAAAAGTCTCAATAATCATACCTTTACTGATTTTCCTAACATTAGCGCCTCCGCTGAAAGCTATGGAGAGATTTATTCGTTTCACCCCGGAAAACTCAACATTGGCATTAGTCACTCCACAGTCTCAATCGTTTGCAATCTGGTGTGACGAAAGAGAACATAAAGGAGTACTGACTGCTGTTCATAATTTACAAACAGACTTTGGCAAAGTGACTACTGCCACTCCCTGTTTAACGAAGGAAAAAAGGCAGGATGTTCGTATCATTATCGGCTCATTCGACAAAAGTCCGCTTATCCGGCAATTAGTAAAAGCAGGAAAACTGGACGCAAAAGAATTGAAAAACAAGAATGAGAAATTCATCATCACTACTGTTCATGCACCATTAGAAGGTTTAGATGGTGAAATTCTGCTCATAGCCGGAAGTGATAAACGCGGAACTATTTATGGTATTTATGAATTATCACGCCAGATAGGTGTTTCACCCTGGTATTGGTGGGCAGACGTCCCGGTCGCGCATCATAATAGCATATATATAAAAAAAGGAACCTACACGGATGGAGAACCAGCTGTAAAATATCGTGGTATTTTCATTAATGATGAGTGGCCTTGCATGGGTAACTGGACAACTTCCAAATTCGGTGGTTTCAACAGCAAAATGTACGTACATATATATGAATTGCTGTTACGCCTGAAAGCAAACTTTTTGTGGCCTGCCATGTGGAGTGCTGCTTTTTATGCTGATGACCCTCTAAACAGCTCTTTAGCAGATGAAATGGGAATCATTATCGGGACATCACACCATGAGCCAATGGCTCGTAACCATCAAGAATATGCCCGTAACCGGAAAGAGTATGGAGCATGGAATTATCAGACAAACAAAGAAGGTATAGACCGCTTCTTCCGCGAAGGAATCCAACGAATGAAAGGTAAAGAAGAAGTTGTTACTATCGCTATGAGAGGAGATGGAGATGCCCCGATGGGACCTGATACGGATACTCATCTATTAGAGGATATTGTAAAAGAGCAACGTAAAATTATCACAGAAGTTACAGGAAAACCCGCTTATAAAACACCTCAACTGTGGGCACTTTATAGTGAGGTACTGGAATATTATGACCAAGGCATGAAGATTCCCGATGATGTAATGATACTGCTTTGCGATGACAACTGGGGGAATGTGCGTCGGTTGCCGGAACTGAACGGGAAAAGACATCCTGGAGGATATGGAATGTATTATCACGTAGATCTTCATGGAGCCCCACGGGCTTACCAGTGGTTGAACATGACACAGATTCAACACATGTGGGAACAGCTATACCTGACTTATACTTATGGAGTAGATAAAATGTGGATTTTGAACGTAGGGGATTTGAAGCCAAATGAATATCCAATGGATTTTTTCCTAAATATGGCATGGAATCCCAATCAATTTAAACCAGATAATCTGAATGAATATACTTATAACTTCTGCAAACAACAATTTGGTTCAGAATATGCTACAGAAGCTGCCCGTATTTTAAGTTGCTATTGTAAATATGCAGCCCGCATAACAGCCGAAATGCTAGATCACCAAACATATAATTTGAACAATGGGGAATTTAAATCTGTAACCGACGAATTTCTGGCATTGGAAGCACATGCCTATCGTCAGTTTACAATGATACCCCAAGAAATGAGGGATGCTTACCAGGAATTGATTCTCTTCCCGGTACAGGCAATGGCTAATCTTTATGAAATGTATTATGCTGTCGCCATGAATCGCAAACTGGCCTCAAACGGTGATCCACGCGCCAATGAGTGGGCAGACAGAGTGGTGTATTGCTTTCAACGCGATGCAGAACTATGCTCCAATTACAACGACCACATAGCCGATGGAAAGTGGAAACACATGATGGATCAAACGCATATCGGCTATACAAGTTGGGATGCCCCCCCAAATGGGAACATAACACCCGAAATTACACGAGTAGATACGGCACTTTACAAACCGGGAAACTACGAATATGAAGAAAAAGGAGGAGTGTTAGTTATGGAAGCAGAACGCTTTGCTGAATGTACGCAAGGAGACGGCACTCAATGGACAGTCATTCCGGATTTGGGGCGTACTCTATCAGGCATTACATTGATGCCTTACGGTCAATCGGTGAAAGGAGCTTCATTAACTTACCGTATGAACTTCAAATCAAATTTGAAAGATTTACGTTTGCGATTAATTCTAGACAGCACGCTTCCTTTTGTGGAAGAAGGCCATAGTTATGCTATTAGCATAGACGATGGCAAAGAGCAGATCATTCATTACAATTCAGAAATGACCTGGGCTAATTGTTATTCAAAAATGTATCCTGCCGGTGCGGCACGAATCATAGAATCGGTTGTTAATTTTCCGAATGTGAATATACAGAAAGGGAAACACATCCTCACTATCCGGCCGCTAAGTCCCGCCATTGTATTGCATAAGATCATCATAGATTGTGGTAGCGATGAAGCCAGTCGACTCAATCTTCAGGAAAGCCCTTATAGAAAACTTAAATAAAAATTAGAAAAAAAAGAATCACAGTTTTCTTTACTTTCGCATAAGTACCTAATTATTCATAATCAAATAAAAACCATGAAAAACGTTGTACTACTATTACTGATGAATATTTCTATTCTATGCCCTCTGGCAGCACAGATGTCATGGACCGCAGACAATGGAAACGGGACATTTACCAACCCCCTATTCTACGATGAATTCTCGGACCCAGACATCATTCGCGTAGGAGAAGACTTCTACATGGCAGGTACCACCATGCACTGTATGCCCGGACTGGTCGTATTGCACTCTAAAGATCTCGTTAACTGGAAGTTCCTTAGTTATGCATTCAACCGATTGGATATGGGAGATGAATTCCGGCTTGCCAACGGCAAAGAAGCCTATGGGCAGGGGGTATGGGCTCCATGTATTCGCTATCATGAGGGAAAGTTCTATATATTCTCCAATATCAACGGACATGGCATGCAAGTATTCATATCCGACAATCCGGCAGGCCCCTGGGAGCATAAAAACATGGGGGGCAACATCTACGACTTATCTGTTTTATTCGACGACAATGATAAAATCTATGCCGTATATAAATATGACGAGGTAAAGATGATTGAGATAAAACCGGATTTCAGCGGTTATGTAGAAGGCAGCGAACGAGTGATTATCCCTGCCGGAAATGCGATGGGAGAAGGTCACCATATTTATAAGATTAAAGGAAAATATTATATCATCAGTGCAGACTACTCTCCCATGGGACGTATGCAATGTGCTCGTGCTGACAAAATTGAAGGTCCTTATGAAACAGCAGCTATCAGTGTGAAGGAGACACTGGGTACGGAGCGTGTGCACTGGACTAACAACGTCGGGCTCGGTTCATCAATACCGGAAATGGGCTTCAAGTTCAAAATATCCAAGCCTTTCAAAGATAATATGGGATGTGCCACTCTGCATCAGGGTGGAATAGTCGACTTGCCGAATGGAGACTGGTGGGGAGTTTCGATGCTGGATTTCCGTGCAGTTGGGCGTACTACTTGCCTGTCACCTGTCACGTGGGAAGACGGGTGGCCTTATTTCGGACTTCCCGGTAATTTGGGACGCTCACCTCGCACTTGGATAAAACCGGCTGTAAATGTGAAGGCAGAACCGCACGCTCCTTATCAGCGTAATGACAATTTTAATGGAAAGACATTACTGCCTGTTTGGCAATGGAACCATGAACCGGATCATTCCAAGTGGTCACTCACCAAAGGAAAGTTACGTCTTCATACGCTCCCAGCCAAAGATTTCTTACGGGCTAAGAATACTCTTACCCAGCGTGGCATTGGTCCCATTTCGTCTGCAACGGTCACTCTCGACGCTTCTCATCTGAAAGACGGTGACATCGCCGGAATCGGACTACTCAATATTCCCTATGCATGGTTGGGAATCTCCCGAATCAACAAGAATCTAATAATCCGGTGGTACGATCAAGCCAATGACAAATGGATGGAAGCCTCCTCCAAACCATCATCCTCCCAACCTGTTTATCTCCGCATTACCGGGAACTTTGATGAAGATACTGCATGGTTCAGCTACAGTTTAGATGGAAAAACATTCACTAATATAGGAGACAGTGTTCTAATGCCCTATCAGTTGAAGACATTTCAAGGAACCCGATATGCTCTTTTCGCTTATAACCCGAAAGGAAAACAAGGTGGTTATGCCGACTTCGATAATTTTCTGATTGATGAACCTTTGGCCGACCGCTCAAAAAACATCCCAACAGGGAAAATTATCACTCTTTTCAATTGCGGAAACAATACCCGTGTATATGCTTATCCACACGGCATTCTATATTTCAAAGGTAAAGGAGCTAAAGAATATGAAACAGAAGATTGCCGTTTCCGTGTGCATGACCGGGGACAGGGGCGTGTGGTACTCGAAGCAATGAACGGAACAGGCTTTGTGACGGTGGTTGGTGCAGGACTTTCGGCTGATGTACGCCTGATAAAGAAAGAATCGGTAGGAAGCCTGTTTCAATGGCAGGACATGCTACATGGACAATGTATGCTACTATCTTTGAAAACAAATCGCTATGTAGGTCTTGACCCGGCTACCGGAGAACCTTATGCTGCAGACTGGACTGGCAGTTCACCCAGTCGTGGAAATGGAACTGTATTTAACTGGAACGAAGTAAAATAAATAACAAAGACATGAAAAACTTACAGAAAGTAATGGCTATAAGCCTGTTTCCCTTATTGATGAGTCATGTTTGCCAGGCGCAAAACCCTATTGTACAAACATGGTTCACACCAGACCCGGCACCTATGGTGCATAACGACACTGTTTATCTCTTCACCGATCATGATGAAGACGATGCACAATATTTCAAGATGAAAGATTGGCAGTTGTATTCCACTACCGACATGGTAAACTGGACCTACCGTGGAACTCCTATTTCCACAGAAACGTTTCAGTGGGCCATGCAAGGAGATAACGCCTGGGCTTCTCAAGCCATCGAACGGGATGGAAAATGGTACTGGTATATCTGTGCCAATGACACCATAAAAAAGCTGCACGGCATAGGTGTGGCTGTAGCCGACAGACCGGAGGGACCTTACTCCGATCCCTTGAAAAAGCCCCTTGTCCCCGGTGCTTTCGGTTATATCGATCCCTCTGTATTCATTGATGATGATGGACAAGCCTATCTTTTCTGGGGAAATAACGGATTGTGGTATGCCAAACTAAATAAAGACATGATATCGTTAGGCAGCGAAGTCATTCCCGTTAAAGAACTGAATGATTCCACCGCTTTTGGTCCATTGGTTATGAAGCGAGACTACCAGCTCAATAAACGTGTGCTGAAAACAAATTATGAAGAGGGGCCATGGGTGTTCAAACGCAACGGGCTTTATTACATGGTATATGCCGCCGGTGGTGTTCCGGAACACATGGCTTATTCCACTGCCAAAAGTATTCATGGTCCATGGAAATATCAGGGACGTATCATGAATGAAGCAGCAAACAGCTTCACTATTCATGGAGGCTCCATCGAATATCATAACCGTCATTTTATGTTCTATCATAATGGAGCATTACCCAATGGAGGCGGTTTCCGTCGTTCAACCTGCATAGAAGAATTCAAGTTTGGCGAAGATGGAAAGATTCCTTTTATCCCTTTCACTAAAGAGGGGGTTCGTACTCCTGTCCGTAACCTGAATCCCTACCAGCGGGTAGAAGCTGAAACAATGGCTTTCAGCTATGGACTGAAAACTGACCGCAGGACCGGTTCACAACATTATATCACTTCCATTCATAATGGTGACTGGCTGAAAGTTCGTTCCGTCGATTTCGGAGAAAAAGGAGCGACAAACTTCTCTGCCTGCGTAGCCGGTTTGATTCAGGGAGGTAGCATAGAACTGCGCATCGATGCACTGGGAGGTTCCGTTATCGGCACATTGGAAGTTTCACCGACAGGCGGACCGGAACAATGGAAAGTACAGACAACCCAAGTGAATGCCGTCAAAGGGGTACACGATTTGTATTTACTATTCAAAGGCGGTGATGAAGAGCTTTTTAACGTAGATTACTGGACATTTAATCACTAATAAATATGAGCAGAATAATATTATTAACAGGTATCTTATGGCTATTCAGTCAGTCTATCCATGCAGAACAGAGTCAAATTACAAGTCCCGACGGGAAACTGTCAGTTCACATAACCGATGAAAATGGTGTACCATCCTACAGCGTTTCTTATAATCATATCCCATTTATCCTGGCTTCCCCGCTAGGACTGGATACAAATATCGGTAATTTTACCCGGGAAATGAAACTGTCTACCACCAGTCCGGTCCAACTATTGAATGAAGAATACAATTTGCCAACGATCAAACAAAGTAATGTACACTATCAGGCCAATAGAAGAGTATTTACTTTCTCTCAAAATGGAAAAGTAATATATGATGTGGTCTTTCAGGTGAGCAACCGGGATGTCGCATTCAAATATAACATGTATCCGCAAAAGGAGACTCTCTGCTGTGTGATTAATGAAGAAATGACAGGATTCGTACTTCCTTCCGGAAGTACTACTTTCCTATGTCCGCAAAGCAAACCAATGGGAGGATTCGCCCGTACGTCACCCAGTTATGAAACCTCGTACACAGTAGATGATGCTGTAGGAAAAAACGGATGGGGCGAGGGGTATACTTTCCCATGCTTATTCCGTAACAATGATAAAGGTTGGGTATTGATATCCGAAACAGGGGTTAGCAGCGCTTATTGTGGCAGCCGACTGATAGGAAAACCGGACGGTCTGTATCAAATCGGATTTCCTCAAACTGGCGAATATAATGGTAACGGCACTACCAATCCCGGCATCATGCTGCCCGGAGAAACTCCATGGCGCACCATAACCATAGGTGAGACATTAGCCCCCATCGTTGAAACAACAATAGCTTTCGATGTTGTAAAACCACTTTATGATGCTTCGCAGGAATATAAATATGGAAAAGGCTCATGGAGCTGGATTATCGGTGGAGATAGCAGTTGTAATTATGACGAACAGATACGGTATATCGATTTCAGTGCAGCCATGGGATACCAGTCTGTTTTAATCGATGCTTTATGGGACAAACAAATAGGACGGAAAGGTATTGAGAAATTAGCCGAATATGCAAAAAGCAAAGGAGTCGCCCTTTACCTATGGTATAACTCCAATGGTTATTGGAATGATGCGCCTCAAAGTCCGAGAGGTATCATGAATACTACTATCAATCGCCGTAAGGAGATGAAATGGATGCAAAGTATCGGGATTCGTGGGATAAAAGTCGACTTCATAGGAAGCGATAAACAAGTGACCATGCAACTTTACGAAGATATTTTAGCAGATGCCAACGACTATGGACTATTAGTTATATTCCACGGATGTACGCTACCACGTGGTTGGGAACGTATGTACCCCAATTTTGCTTCAAGTGAAGCGGTATTAGCGAGTGAAAATTTACATTTCTCACAAGGCAGTTGTGATGCTGAAGCGTTCAATGCCTGTTTGCATCCGTTTATACGCAATACGGTCGGTAGTATGGACTTCGGTGGCAGCACATTGAATAAATATTATAACGCAAGAAATGATTCAACTACAAGAACCAGCCGTCGGATCACTTCGGATGTGTTTGCACTTGCTACGGCTGTTCTCTTTCAAAGCCCTGTACAACATTTCGCACTTACTCCCAACAATTTGACGGATGCTCCTGAATGGGCTATCAATTTCATGAAAGAGGTTCCGAGTACCTGGGACGAAGTACGTTTTTTGGATGGATATCCGGGAAAATTTATCATATTGGCCAGACGACATCAAAATAATTGGTATATTGCAGGCATTAATGCTTCATCCGAAGAGATCAAAGTCAAACTTCATTTACCGATGATTTCTGCGGGAGAAACAATAAATGTATATACTGATAATGCCAGACTGGTAGGCAAAACTTCGACGGAGAAACTAAATAAACATCAGCAGTTACAAGTTTCAATACCTTGCAATGGCGGCATCGTAATCGCAAATTAATCTATATTATTAAGTCATACTTTATGATGAACAGAAACACACTCATCTTTTTGCTTCTATTAATAAGCAACGTTAGTTTCGGGCAGGACCTGAAGCTTTGGTACAGTCAACCTGCCCGAAATTGGTCGGAAGCCCTCCCTATCGGTAATTCCCGCCTTGGTGCCATGGTATATGGCGGAACCGAGCGCGAAGAACTTCAACTTAATGAAGAAACATTCTGGGCTGGCGGACCTTATAGTAACAACAATCCAAATGCAAAGTATGTATTACCTGTCGTACGTAATCTTATATTCGACGGTAAGAACAGGGAAGCACAAAGTCTGGTAGATGCCAACTTCCTGACCAAGCAGCATGGAATGAGTTATTTGACGCTGGGAAACTTGTATATAGATTTCCCCGGACATAAAGATGCGTCTGATTTCTATCGGGACTTAAACCTCGAAAATGCGACTACTACTACCCGATATGAAGTAAACGGTGTGACTTATACCCGTACCACTTTTGCTTCATTCACAGACAATGTCATCATCGTACATATTCAAGCGGACAAAACACAGGCACTGAATTTCAATGTGACCTATAATTGTCCGCTTGAGTATAACGTAAATGCTCAAGATGATAAACTCATCATTACTTGTCAGGGAAAAGAACAGGAGGGCATCAAAGCTGCTATCCAAGCGGAATGTGTAGTTCAGGTGCAAACTAACGGAGCAATCAGTCCAGCCGGAAAAGTTCTTCAGGTAGAAAAAGCTACAGAGGCTACCCTCTACATCGCTGCAGCTACTAATTACGTAAATTATCAGAATGTCAGCGCCAATGCATCCGAACGGGCAAATAAATTCCTGGAAAAAGCGATTCAAACGCCTTACAACAAGGCTTTAAAGGATCACATTGCTTTCTATAAGAAGCAATTCGACCGTGTCCGTTTGAATCTTCCTTCAAGTGAAGCATCCAAAGCGAAAACTCCCCGACGTATTGAGAATTTCAATAAAGGGGAAGATATGGCAATGGCGGCTCTTTTATTCCAGTTCGGACGTTACCTACTGATTTCGTCCTCACAACCGGGAGGGCAACCCGCCAATCTACAGGGGATATGGAATAACAGTACACATGCTCCCTGGGACAGCAAATATACCATCAATATTAATACGGAGATGAATTATTGGCCGGCAGAAGTTGCTAATCTAAGTGAGACACACAGTCCGCTATTCTCTATGTTGAAAGACTTGTCTGTCACGGGAGCTGCAACAGCACAGAGTATGTATAATTGTCGCGGATGGGTGGCTCACCATAACACTGACTTATGGAGAATCTGTGGCGTTGTAGACTTTGCTGCGGCAGGAATGTGGCCCAGTGGCGGTGCCTGGTTAGCCCAACATATCTGGCAACATTATCTTTTCACGGGAGATAAGGAATTTTTGAAAGAATATTACCCGATACTGAAAGGAACGGCACAGTTCTATATGGATTTTCTGGTAGAACATCCCGATTATAAATGGTTGGTAGTGGCTCCTTCCGTATCGCCGGAACATGGACCGATTACTGCCGGTTGCACTATGGATAATCAGATTGCTTTTGATGCTTTGCATAATACATTATTAGCCTCCCGGATCACTGGTGAAACCTCCTCTTTTCAGGATTCACTCCAACAAATATTGGATAAACTGCCTCCTATGCAAATAGGAAAGCATCATCAACTACAGGAGTGGCTCGAAGATGTAGACAATCCCAAAGATGAGCATCGCCATATTTCTCATTTATATGGGTTATATCCGAGTAATCAGATTTCTCCTTATGCCAATCCTGAATTATTCCAGGCTGCACGGAACACATTGCTGCAACGCGGGGATAAGGCAACCGGCTGGAGTATTGGTTGGAAAGTCAATTTCTGGGCACGTATGCAGGATGGAAATCATGCCTTTCAGATCATCAAAAACATGATTCAGTTATTGCCCAGTGATAATCTGGCCAAGGAATATCCGGAGGGACGTACTTATCCGAATATGTTTGACGCTCATCCGCCTTTCCAGATTGATGGTAACTTTGGATATACTGCCGGAGTAGCGGAAATGTTACTTCAAAGTCACGATGGCGCTGTGCACTTATTACCTGCATTGCCCGATGCATGGAAAGAAGGAAATGTAAAAGGATTAGTGGCACGTGGTAATTTCGAAGTGGATATGGATTGGAAAAATAACCAATTAAACAAGGCTGTGATTCACTCAAAGATAGGAGGTACGCTTCGTATCCGGTCTTATGTTCCACTGAAGGGGAAAGGGCTGAAACAAGCGAATGGAGAATGCCCGAACTCATTATTTGCTACTACTCTTGTGAAAAAGCCTTTGGTTAGTAAAGAGATAACTCCTCAATCGCCAGAATTGAGAAAGGTTTATGAATACGACATTGCAACACAGGCAGGCAAAACCTATGTGATAAACACTATTACAGAAAAGAAATAATACATCATTACAGAAAACATAGTTAGGGGAGGGATTGTACGCTACATCCCTCCCCTAACTATATTAATCTCTTTCTTATTTTATGTCATTATTTATGGCAAATTTACGCTATTCTACATGCTCTTTCAAACTTTCATGCATTCTTATATGGTTCATATACTACATCCTCTTTATTCATGTTACATAATTCACTCCCCATGTTACAGCATCATATTCCCCCTTTCCAAACAGTCTCTAAATATTCTTTTTTATTAGGATATTCCTCATTTTTTAGTTTCTTTTGTATCGCAAATATTGAATAATGAGACTATGAAAAATGTACTGACAACCTTATTGCTATTTTTTTCTTTATTATGCTATGGACAATCATCCAAATTGTTCACTACAGACAATGAGTTATCCAGTAGTTTAATTAATCAAATATATCAAGACCGAAACGGTTTCATCTGGGTTGCAACAGAGGACGGACTCAACCGTTATGACGGTGCCAAATTCACCATTTACAAACACGATCCTAATAATGAGCACTCATTAGCCCACAGTTTTGTCCGTACCGTTTTTGAAGACAGTAAAGGTCATTTGCTTATCGGCACATACATCGGAATCCAAATGTATAATCCGGACACAGATGATTTCACTCCACTTGCCAGGCGGGAAGATAACGGAGAAATATTTGAAAGTAATATCGTCTCTATTATCGAAAGAAAGAATGGAGACGTATGGATATCGGGAAATGTGCTGTGCAAACTATATATCAAAGATAACCAATTAATTGTTCAACAGATTAATGCTTCCATCGCCTCACCCGGCTATATGATTGAAGACAAAAAACAGAATATCTGGATGTCCAAAGGAGAGGAAGGATTATATCGACTTGATCCGGACAATCAGCTTTCGCTATACTTATCTAAAGACAACGGCTATATCAACAGTATTTGTGAAGATTCACAAGGCAATATTTATGTAGGAAGCATGAGAAAAGGCTTGTTTGTCTATGAGGCAGAATCCAATACTTTTGTTCCTGCCAACTTTAAAGAAAAGATAGAACTTCCTATCAGCTTTCTTTATGCCGCAAGCCCGAATGAATTATATATCGGGACAGACGGTAAAGGTATGAACATTTACAACAATAAAACGAATGAGCTCTCTGAATACCGGTTTGACAACAGCTATTTTGACTCCAGCAAATCCAAAGTGCATTCTATCCTGAAAGATAATTCCGGCAACTTATGGTTAGCTATTTATCAAAAAGGAGTAATAATGATACCTGCACGCACCAATAGTTTCAAATACATCGGACATAAATCCATGGATAAGAATATTATAGGTTCGAGTTGCATTACTTCATTTTGTAAGGATTATAACGGCATCCTGTGGATAGGAACAGACAATGACGGAATTTATGGTATCTCAAAGAACATGGAACAGATCAAACATTTCTCACATACCAATCACCCTAACTCTGTACCATCAACTGTTACAAGGCTATATGAAGACTCCGAACACAACATCTGGTTTGGTTCTTTCATTAACGGTATGGGAAAACTAGACAAACAGACAGGACAATGCAGCTATCAATACAAACTAGTGGATAAGAACAACAACTATATACAACGTGTATACGATTTTGCTGAAGACAATAACAAACGTCTTTGGGTTGCGACAATGGGATTTGGATTGTTTTACTACGACCTTAAAACAAAAGAGTTTTCATCCGTGCAATCCGAAACTTCGTTAATAAACGACTGGATAAATTGCTTACACTACTCCAGTGATAATAAATTATATGTGGGGACTTATGACGGAGTGAACTGCATAGACCTTAACAGCAGTGATTTTCAGAGTTATAAGATACTACCACAAAATGTCATTTATTCTATTTACGAAGATACTTCCGGAATTATATGGATAGGTAGCTCCGAGGGGTTGTCCAGCTGGAACAAAGAAACAAAAAAAATAACGACTTATACTACCACAAACGGATTACCAAGCAATACTATATATGCGATAGAAGGAAATGATGATTTTCTGTGGATAAGTACCAATGCAGGAATTTCTCAATTCCAGAAGAATAACAATAAGTTCATCAATTACTATGTAGGTGACGGCCTGCAAGGAAATGAGTTCTACAAAAATGCTTCGTTCAAAGATTCACAAGGAACGATCTGGTTTGGTGGTATGAATGGGATCACCTATTTCAATCCGCAGGATATTATCAATCCGGCAAAGAAATGGAACATCCGTATTACCGATTTCTTCTTGCATAACAGCCCGGTAAGAAAAGGAATGAAATCTGGTATTCATACAATCATTAACTGTCCCGTTTTCAAAGCAGAGGAGTTTTACCTGTCCTACAAAGACAACGTATTCAGTATCGAATTCGCAACTCTGGAACTAAACGCTCCCGAACATATAAACTATCTTTATTCTATAAACGATGAAAAATGGATTAGCCTGCCCAAAGGTGTAAACCGTATATCATTCAGTAATCTGAAACCCGGTACCTATAACTTTAAAATCAGGACAAAGGATAACACCATCTATTCAAACATAAAAGAAATTACCATTTTTATATCTCCTGCCTGGTATGCCTCGTGGTGGGCAAAAATTATCTATTGCCTGTTATCACTGACCATTATATTTATCATTATTCTTCAGATTAGACACCGATATAGAATGCACCAGGAGATGTTGCAACATATCCATGCCGAGCAAATCAATGAAGCCAAATTACAGTTCTTTATTAATATCTCTCATGAGATACGTACTCCGATGTCACTTATCATCAGTCCTCTGCAAAAACTTATCAAGAATGAGAATAACAATGAGCGTCTGAAAATATACCATATTATTTACAGGAATGCAGAACGCATTCTAAACCTCGTCAATCAGCTGATGGATATTCGAAAGATTGACAAAGGACAAATGTGCCTGATGTTTCAGGAAACTAATATTATTCCTTTTATCGAAGATTTATGCACCACCTTCGATCAACAGGCAAATACCAAAAATATTCAACTGCAATTTCATCGCCAGGTTCAAGATTTAAATGTATGGGTAGATACGGCTAATTTTGATAAGATTATCCTGAACATTCTATCAAACGCATTCAAATTTACTCCTGAAAAAGGAAAAATAGATATTACGATCCGTACAGGAAAAGATAATACCCTACCCGAACCATTAAAACAATATGCCGAAATAATTATCTCGGATACCGGAACCGGTATCGACGAGGAGGAAAAAGAACATATCTTCGAGCGCTTTTATCAGATTCGTAACAGCCAGCAAAACCCGAAAGGTGGTACAGGAATAGGGTTGCATCTCACCCGTTCGTTAGTGGAATTACATCATGGGGTAATATATGTTGAAAACAACGAGAACCAACCGGGGTGCCGCTTTATCATCCGATTGCCATTGGATAACAAGCATTTGCGCCCCGAAGAAGTAGAAAATAATGAAAAAGAGGCAACTGTATCCATAACAACCGCTCCTGTCATTTCTCCTATTATAGAAAATGAAGAAGAAAAGAAAGTCAGAGTGAAGACTAAATATCATGTACTAATCGTAGAGGATGATGAAGAAATCCGAAACTATATAGCAAAGGAATTTGCGGATAAGTTCCATATCATGGAAAGCTGCAATGGTAAGGAAGCATTGGAGCTAATATTTAAAAAGACTCCGGATTTAGTCATTAGTGACATCATGATGCCTGAAATGGATGGGTTGACATTATGTAGAAAAATCAAGCAGAATGTAAATCTCAACCATATCCCGGTGATTCTGCTTACTGCGAAAACACGGGAAGAAGATAATCTCGAAGGTCTGAACACCGGAGCTGATGCTTATATCATGAAGCCATTCAATATCGAAATTCTACAAAAGACAGTAGAAAACCTGATTAATACACGTCAACAGTTACGCAAAGTATTTACCGGCCAGCAGAATCAGGAAAGTAAGGTTCAGAAGCTGGAAGTAAAATCACCTGATGAGAAGTTGATGGAACGCATTATGAAAGTAATCAATGAAAATATCAGTAATCCTAACTTAACAATAGAAACGATCACTACTGAAGTAGGTATCAGCCGTGTGCATTTACACCGGAAACTTAAGGAACTCACAAACCAGACAACACGTGACTTCATCCGCAATATACGCCTGAAAGAAGCAGCACGGTTATTGTCTGAAAAACAATATACTATCTCCGAAATAGCTACGTTGACAGGATTTACCGATCCTAATAATTTTTCAACAACGTTTAAGGAGTTGTATGGAATGCCACCTTCAATGTATATGAAAGAGCAGTTGGGCAAAAAAGAAGAGTAGCCCCACTGCTCTCTATATAGCTATTTGCTAAACTTGTACCAATCAAAATTAAACAACTTACAGCCTTTTCGTCCCTTGAATACAAAATAAACATCTTGTATTCCTGTGACTGGTTTTACAATATCAGTCTGCAAGGTCTTCCAGCATTCCCAACCTCCCGTTGTAGGAATGGCCAGTTCTGCAATTAATGGCCCGCTTATACTATCAGTACGCACTTCAAGTACGCCACCACGCAAAGCACTGGCCACAGTAGCAGTGAACCGTTCGGGAGATTTATCACCGAAGTTCACTTCACGTACTTTCGTATAATCACCATTATGAATTTCAGAAATATACACTCCTGTCTTTGCATTAATTTCGGACTTTACACCTTCCGAGAATGCAATAGTTTCAGCTTCTACTCGTTCGTAAGGATTGAGTGTACCTACCGGTGATACCCCTTCCCGGGTAGCATTAATAATGGGAAATGTGCCGTCCGCATTATATTTGAATTGTTCTACCGCCACACTACGTCCGAAACCTCCGCCACCCGGTAACTTACCCGTATGATAAAAAAAGTAAGAATTATCCTTGTAGTCTATCACTCCACAATGGTTAGTAAATGAGCCTGTATCTTGTAAGGGCATAATTTCACCTATATATTTCCATGGACCAAGAGGCCCGTCACTCATAGAATAAGCAATATGCTCGGGTACTCCTCCGGCCGCATAAAGAAGATAATACTTTCCTTCCCGTTTATGAAGCCACGGACCTTCAGTATAAGTATCCTTGTATTTTACATCTTTGACACGCTTTTCCGGATTAGGTGCGCCGAAACTCTCCACTGTTTGTTCCAGTTTAGTAACCTCACCTTTAAGTGAAATCATATCCTCGTTCAGTTCTGCATAATAGATATTCGGATTCCCCCAGTATAAATAAGCACGCCCATCATCATCCACTAATACAGTAGGATCAATATAATCCCAACTTCCATCATGAAGCGGTTTACCGATAGCGTCTTTAAAAGGACCGAGAGGAGTATCGCCAACAGCCACACCGATTGCCATAGCATTAGTCAGTTTAGAGTGCAGGCAGACATACCAGTAAAATTTTCCATTACGCTCGATGCACTGTGCCGCCCAAGCACGGTCGTCCGCCCAATCAAAGGATTCAATGGCAAGGGGAGAACCGTGATCAGTCCAATTTACCATATCTTTGGTAGAATATACACGCCACTCCTGCATCCAGAAAAAGTCGGCTTTATCTTCATCATGCCCTGTATAGACATACAAAGTGCCATCATGTACCATAGGAGCAGGATCTGTAGTATAACAAGTTTGTACAATCGGATTTTGAGCAGATAGACTATCCGACAAAATGCCCCCAAGCAGCAATGTTGCCGCTACAAATCTAAATTTCATTTTCATACTATTTAATGTTTAAATAAATGCGGTACGAATTCTTTCAGACACCGCCTCCATGTCAACCATTCATGTCCGGTACCTTGCGATTCATAATAATCGACCCTGATACCCAGTTCACGGAGTGAATCTACCATTTTCTTTGTCCCCATTTGTTCTTCCGTGCCACAGCCAAGAAAAAGATAATTCACTTCCTTATTGAATTTGTTCGCATCAGCAAACACTCCGTTAAAGCAAGTTTTCATATCCAGTCCGAAAATTGCTCCGCTAAAACTTCCTATATAAGAGAATTTATCGAGATGAGGCAGTGTAGTATTGAAAGTCTGGTGTCCACCCCACGACAGACCTGCCATCGCACGACTTCCACGATCCGTCTTAGTACGGAAAGTACGATCGATCATCGGAATCAAGTCTTTCAGGATGACATTATAAAAAGTAGCACCATACAATGCTCTTTCTTCGTCTATGCTTTTCCCCGGACGTGGCCGAAACGGAGCTTCGACATCCCCACTATCCATCACTACCAACATTGGAACACATTTGCCGGATGCGATCAAATTATCCATAATATGATTCATACGTCCCTGTGTGCTCCAACCGGTCTCATCTTCTCCCATGCCGTGCTGTAAATATAATACCGGGAAACGTTTTTTCGAATGAGTTTCATACTCCGCCGGTGTATATACCATACATCGACGAAACTCTTTTTGTGTCTCCGAGTAATATGTACAAGAACGAACTTGCCCGTGAGGAACTTGTTGAGGACGATAATAATCCCCCTCTTCGCCTTCAGGAATTTCAATACCACTTGCCATACGGCAACAACCAAAGAAGGTATAACTGGAAGGATCTGTTACCGATACTCCGTCCACTATTAGAAAATAATAATGGAATCCTACGGGTAACGGATCAGTTGTTGCCATCCAAAGTCCTCCGGTATCTTTCCACATATCATACTTCTTTCCGCAACAATCCACTTGCATCTTACTTGCCTGTGGAGCATAGAAGCGAAAATGGACACGTCCTTCTTTATCCACCCGAGGATAATCATATCCAGGGATGTTGGTGGATGCCGACACAGTGGCTATACCCAAATCGTGCTCTTTCTCCAATAAAAGAAGCTGTTTCTCCGCATACCGCACTCCCAACTCCCTATATCCTGCTGCTGTAAAATGCAAATCATCTTCTGCTGCAGGACAACCTGAAGAAGGGATCACATATGAATTGGGAATCACCTGTGGCAGGGTATCGATTATTTCATTCATGCTTGCACACTTACCATTCTGATCGGCATGCACCACTTCTCCCACCAGCAAAGGCACATCTTTTGCCTGAAGATCCAGATCTCGCAACAGGTTTTCATATACCCTCTTCACCTTTTGAGGCCAATCTTTATCACCGGTGTTAGATTCACCCTGATGTAATAGGATACCTTTAATTACGCCCGCTTTCTGCGCTTTTCTTGCTAACTCCTTTAGTTTGCGGTAAGGATTATTACCATACGCTTTCGCGGTATTTTTCAGCCATTCCGGTTGAGAGGCAATATATTCTTCACAATGCTCTTCATTGAATAATTCAATCCTACAACCACCCACAGCCACATTAATAATACCTACTTTTATATTATCAGGCAATCTTTCGACCAATGTACGCCCGAAATAATCGGCTGGTGTCAATCCTGTGTGGCAACGTACCAACGGAGGAACCGCCTTATACCATTCCCCTTCAATGCGCCCTAAAGACGGACAATCAACAGCTGCCATCACCAGAAAACGTTCATTGACATTACACGTATCCTGTGCCTCAATCTTTGCATTTCCTTCCATATTGGATTGTCCAAGACAAAGGTAAATATGGAAATTCGGGTCTTGTCCAAAGGCAAATATGCCTGCACATAACAAACAACTTAACAATATAATCTTCTTCATATTCATTTTATTATCTTCGAAAAATCTACTACTTATCTACTTCTAACACCATACGTCTATAAACAGTAAGTGCCGGAATACCTTCATCCATTAACTCTAATATGACATGGATATTTCGGTCGACTGCCTCCACCGGTATATGTACCTTATTTGCCATATTAGCATTCGCCATTTTCACTTCCCCCTTATAACTGCAAGGTTCTGTATAGTAACGCTATTCTATATAATGCAAGATAGTAATTACATTTATACATATAATAAATTATTGATTATTTTACCAGATAAACTCGTTCTATCACAAGCGGTTTACCGCCTGAGGTCCAGAAACCAATAATATAAAGATGAGAAGAATCAAGCCTATCTTGATTTTCATTACGCATATTCTTCAAATCCACCTTCACCTGTCGTGAATTACCAAAATCATACATAGCAGGTTTAGACCAATAATTATTTTCATCGAATAAACGAAACGAAGCACTACAATTGTTCTCACTTCCAATTTCCGCAATCAACTGGCTGTATTCTGACAAATCGAGGCCGTTACTATATTGCCAGCCGCCAAAACCATAGCTACCTGTTACTAATGTCTTCGTTTTTTCATCAAATGTACCATTTTCCCAAATCGAAGGATTAAAACCTTTCCCTGTTAATGGGAAAGTTGTAGCATGGACTACCAAGTTTACTACCCAACTATTACCTTGCTGTGGAGTATAGTTAACAGTAACTGTAGATATTCCATCTTTCAATGCAATTATTCTTCCATTAGCTTCTACCCTTACTATTGTCGGATCAGTACTACTATAGGTAACTTCATTAGTAACCATCCGCATACAACCATCTGTATAAAGTGCCTTTACGACCAAAAAACGATCACTTCTAGTCAAAATTTCAACTTCATCTTTTATACCAACAATCTCAACTGCTGTTAATTCACCTTCGGGAACGTCTTCACTTGCATAATCTTTGAACCAATGATACACTGCCCAAGGACATGCTTCCGGATCATTCAGAAAGGTATAGGCTCCCGGAAGACCTTCTTCATCTTTGAACTGTGCCAACAGGCTACAATCTGTAAAGACCAGCCAACTTACATTACCTGTATTATCGGCAATATATTTGAAATTTGCTCCAAATCCCACTTCGCCTACAGTGCCCGTAATACTTTTTCCCCAAGAAGAATCATACTTTGCAGGTGCCCAGTCCATTTCTGTAACCATTACCGGAGCAATGTCAGCTACCGGTTTTACTTGTGCATCCCAACCACGCTGAAAGCTCTCATATCCCCCACCTGTTACACCGCCTAGTTCAGCACTAGGCTCCTCTGCATCACTACCGTACCAACCTGGATAAGCATGTACTGCATAGCCGATATCAACGCCTTCTATCGGATTGGCTACATAACCACTAAAAGAAGACTGATAGGCTAATCCTGGAACCCAGATTATATTTGTCGCATTTACACGAATTTTATCAACGATAGCCTGAAAAAACTTTTTTGCATTATCGAAATACACCTGTCCATTACTTCCGTAAGTTCCATCTGTGCCTAGAATATTTATCGGTTCATTAGCTAATTCAAACATGATACCCGAGTTAGCCTTAATTTTCGGATGATTCGATACTATACTCCATACTTGTTCAAGAAATCTGTTATAATCATCTCCTACCGCTATTTTTTCAGGACATACTCCAGGAGGACGCATCACAACATACAATCCCTTTTTTATGGCATATTCAGCCATAGGTATAAACACTTCGCTCAGATATTTCTCAAAACGCACTTGAGAGAATCGTTCATGTCCTTCGTAGCGTACAGACTCTTGAGTAGGATCATCACTCCAATAGGGGTCCATATGCAGGCGGATAAAATTCATTTTCCACCCAGTATCAAGTATCTTATCAATCAATCTTTTATTATACTTCAGACAACCTGACACATCATAGTTATTCCACGAATTCTGATTAAAGAAAGGGCTGTAGGTCTGTGCAAATCCATGTAAATTGACCGTTTCACCTCCTTCATTTTTCAAATAACGCCCCACTATATGTAAACGAGGTAGTACAGATACATCCGGCACTTCTGTTTCCGGTTTTTCAGGAACATTAGATACTTCTTCGGATACTTTCACTATATCATCTGAACAAGCATATATCAAGCTTATAAAAATTACAAGTCTCCATAATTTCAAATTACTATTCATGATATTTCTGTTTAATAATAAAGAATAAGCGGGGTTCATCTCATTACCGGACGTTCCCCGCTATCAGTTATTCTACATACAAGTTTACCTTAATACTATTCTGCGATAACATCATCTTTTTTCCCCGCTAAGCCATCGGCAAAGCCTGCATAAGCGGGTTTACGATTATAGTCAAGATTCCAAAGTCCAATAGGGGAACCTGCACGCCAACCAGAACCAGCAGGGCTATCAGTCGGACTCCAATGTGTAATACCATATTGTTGTGCTACCGGAATAATCTCAAAATACTTCTGAACAATAAATTTATAATATTTAGCCATTGCCTGTTCCTGTTCAAAAGTAATATCCTCTGTTTTTACATCAACGCCATCTGTACCTACTACTCCCATATCCAATTCCGAAATTTTAATCAATTTGCCACTTGACGCCATTAATTCAAACATCTTCACCACATGATCTTCTTTACTTTTTTGTGTCATAGGATCCATATAACATGATACGTGCATCTGGGTACCTATACCGTCAATCTTAGTTATTCCATCTTCTTCCCAACGTTCTATCCACTTAAGCATACTCTTCATCTTGCCATTGTCATCCCAGTCAGATTCCAAATTATAATCATTTATAAAGAGTTTCAAATCAGAAGCATTGCCACCGGTTTCTTCAAAATATTTACGGGCAAGTCTAATTACTGTACGTACATAATCCACATCCCCTAAATAGTCTTGCCAATAGAAGTTATTCTTTGCATCTTCTGCAGAAACAGTTCCGCGAGTTGCAGACTGCAAGTCGTAAACTCCATCTCCATCCTTGTCTCCTCCAGAGAGAGCTTCGTTCACTGCATCCCAAGCTGTCACATAACCATCACAAGCTTTCATCATGCCCCTTATCCAATTTTCCATGGCCAAAGTAAGAGTCTCTTTCTTCTCTTCGGGTGTAAGCGGAATTGTATTGGCCGACTTTTCCCAATAAAGACAGATATCATCTATATAAAGAGTACCCACATAATTTCCAACGGTAAAAAGTAGACGCGTAGCATTCTCACCAGTACATGTAGTACGTACAGTTACTTCCTGCCAATCTGTAGTAACTTTAAAGGCTGGAAAATCGCCACATCCTTTATATCCGTCAGGATTCTGTAAGCCGGCAACAATATTTCCTTGATTGGTTCCCTTTACTTTCATTTTCAGAAAGTAAGTAGTCCCCATCTCGAAAGGAGTAGCCACTTCTTCACAAAGCTGATTATCCCAAGAATTAGGAGCAGCTTTGGGGTTATCCACAATACATACGCCATCTTCAACAATTCTGGTCATCCCTGTATTCCCATTATCCCATCCGCCAATCGGAGTACCATCAGAGAAATCTTTTTCGATTACAGGCATCGGAATCGTGACAGACGGAGCTTCCGAATGTGTCACTTTCAACCATTTTATTCTGATGTCACCCGTAAATGTTCCTGGCTGGAAAATTACGAAACTCTTTTCTGCAGGGACTCCAACCAATTCAACCGTCACTTCTTTCCATTCTGTGGAAAATCCCATTGACACTTTAATATTCCCTCCCCAGTCACCCATCTGGACATCAAGCGCACCACTAGCAGACCCTTGAATAAAAGCTGTAACTTTGTAATTTCCACCTTTTGTAGTAGGTATATTGTCAGCTACAAAATATTGTATCCATTTACCTTCCGGATTAGAGCTTACTAACTGCCCGTCAATCATTTGAGGCTCATACTCCATAACATAAAATGGGAATTTATCATAGTCAGCATAATCTACAAAGGCATCCTCGATTATCTCTTCCTCACCGGGATCAACTTCAATCTTCTTATCTTCAATCAAACTATTAAGATATTTATTATTCTGTTGTGCATGCCACGCCAACGTATGTCCGTAGATTGTAACACCAGCCGTTCGTGCCGTCTGTACAAATCCTTGCACAGTAGTGAAGTTCATTGCTCCTTCATCCGAGACACAAGATGCATACTTCATGGCATTTCCCGCTGTCATCTCATCAAAGTTGGTAGTAACCAATTCATAAGCAATTCCTTTTTCATTAAAATCGCTTGCCGTAATTCCTGTCCCTAATTTAAAATTAGGATGCTTGGAACGATCTATATAAGATTTCAGAACATCATATGCATTCAAATACTCATATCGGGCAACACTTTCCGGTTTCTGCACTTCATACGGCAATACAACATCGTCTACACACGATTCTATAGACAGCCCTAAAGCAATAATCGGAAATAATTTCATATATCGTTTCATCTTTTCCATGTTTTAAGTTATTCTTTTACAACTTTGAACCATTCAGCTTTTATTTGACGGTCACGCATTACTAAAGTATCCTTGGTAGCATAAGTTGCGGTTCCAAAATCAACCGTATAATCCAAATACAATACATCACGATCTTTATTATTGAAAGAGTTCTTTTCCCCTTTCTCCACATATTTCCCACTGCCGGAGACATTAAATCCAGGAGTATCGGAGGAAAGAGTACATTCATTATTATCATTGAAAGTCAGAATCAAATTACATTTTTGATCATTTGCACTCCAAGTCCATCCGGCCTTATTTAAAGATACAGTTGAAAACTCGCATACCTCATCATTCTCGACATATTGTTGATGACGAACTACGGTTGTTGTAACCCCACCTGCAGTCAAACGATCTATCCCACGTCGCAAATAAATACCGTCCCACGGGTTTACATATTTCACAGCATACAGAATGTAATCCTTCGGAGCTACACTCCAATCGCTACCTACGCAACGATCCGGATTGTCGACATTAGGAGTACCAGTCAAAATAGCATCAGCATTCTGCACATTAGACATAACCAAAGGAATCACATAAGTAGTCTCAATAGATTTTGGGTCAGCAAAAAAAGCATCTGTAAGCTGCACTTCCACACCTCCGCTTATTTCACCCTTTGGAATCACAATCTTATCAGAAGATAATGTATAATAATCAGAAGGCATAGGAACCACATTTCCGCCATTTTCGAATTTTAAATTATCACACAGAGAATTAACAACACTTATGTCTACTGTACGATTTGTTCCATTGTTGTACACTCCTCCCATCGTTGCTTTTATTATACATTTGTGTTGGTTATCAACAGTATTGTCAAAGGTCTCGTCATTACCCAGTACGATAGTTCTAACTGGATATTGATAGGAGAAATAAACAGTTGTTTTTCCATAATCAGGAAAAGACCAATCTTGATTCTCACAAGCTGAAAAGAACATCAACGAAATCAAAGAGAATATATAGTATATTTTTTTCATTTTCTTATATCTTTAAGTTTCAATATTTTAATTACCAACCTTGGTTTTGTTTCAGTTCATCGAACTTCAATACCTCGGTATAAGGTATTGGACCATAATTCATGTAATCTGCATAATTACGATTCTCAACCGTAAATTCTGTATAATTGCCTTGACTAATGCGTACTCCTTTAGCCGGTTCTATCAAACTGGCTTTCCAACGACGCAAATCCCAAAAACGGAATCCTTCGAAACATAATTCCAAACGACGTTCGTTACGAATCAATTCTCGCATTTTGATGTTGTCATTTTTAATACTTTCCAAATAAGCATCACCATTATCAGTACCTACCCCAGCCCTTTGACGAATAGCTTTCACCACGTCATACGCCGAATATCCATGATCTCCAGTTCCTGTAGGTCCCCACGCTTCATTGGCAGCTTCTGCATAGTTGAGGAAAAGCTCTGTGTAACGAATACGGGGGCTATAATGCGGCTGTCCATTCTGGCTGGTAGAACTAAGATAAACATCTTCACGCAAATGCTTCCGCAGGTAATATCCGGTACGGGTTGAATGATTATTCTCCTTATTCAGTCCGTCATTATCGGTCGTATTATCAACACTTGTATCTATCACTTTCTCATCAATACCAACTTTGCTTCCGTTTACAACAACATATAGATTCAGACGCGGATCACGATCAGCATAAGGATTATCCTTATCATAATTGCCTTCAGTCATAGTGATAGGATATCCATTCGCCATAGGAAAAGCATTCACCAAATTGTGTGTAGGATTAATTTGACCACTACCGTACAAACTAGGTGGGAATTGAGCCTGTTCCAAAGCAAAAGCTGTAGCATCTTTACTATTTCTCCAAAGCATCTCTTTGGGATTTGCTCCTGCACCAAGATTGGTTATTTCATCAGCATTTTTATACCATGTGTTTCCATTAGCAGCAAGTCCAGAAACACCTCCGATCAAATCAAGCAGATCGCCATTATAATCGGCAGCCTCTTCCCATGTAACAGTGGTTCCTTCTGCAAATGCCGGACTGGCACCCAACAAGGCAGCTTTAGCACGAAAAGCCATTGCTATACGAGCACTCATACGCATACGGAAAATCTCACCAAAGACAAGATTATATTGACTGACAGTCGTTCCTCTCAAACGGTATTTCTCCGGCATTTGAGAATTCGAAGCTATATTCTCATAATCTAGTGGTAATAAATCCGTTGCCATTTGAACATCACTGTAGATTTGCTGAATACATTCATCAAAGCTATTGCGAGCATAATTAAAATTATCGTTCACATCTTCCGCTTTATTTACGATAGGTACACCTAACAGTTTTCCATCTTCTGTCCACCCTCCGTGTGCTTGCAACAAGTAAAACATAAACATAGCACGTAATCCGTAAGCCTCACCTTTTAGACGATCACAAAATAAAGAGTTAACCAATGGGTCGTCTACCCACGAGACCTCGTCAACCTCCTCCAAAAATAAATTAATGTATTGAATTGCCGCCTTACAAGATGACCACTGCTCCATAGGATTATTATTAGAAGTCCACGAACCGGTAGCCATTTTCAGATAGCTATTATCCGTTTGGTTAGTCACTGCATCATCAGTCGCAACATCATTAAATGACTGTGAATTGTATGGATTTCGTGTATATGCATTCGCTAAAATACCTTCTGCGAAAAGCGGATCGTTTTTACCATCACTTACTTGCTTATTATTCTCTATTGCCGGTGAAAATAAATCATCACACCCAATCAATAGAAAAGCAGCAATTATAATCGTTATTATCTCTTTCATAAGATTATTCTTTTATGTATAAACTGTACATTATTAGAAACCTATTTTAAAACCAAGATTATAGAATCTGTCTTGGGGAGCTGCTCCCGTATTCAATTCCAAAATCTTACGTTCCTTAGATATTGTCAACAAGTTTGAGGCATAAGCATATACGGACAAACTACGAACAAATGAACCACGGAACAAGAATCTGGGAAGATCATAAGTCACCTGTATCTTAGCAAGATTAAACCGATTCGTTTTATACATCCAAAAATCCGAATTACGGAAATTATGAGTATTACTTAAAGTAGTCAGACGAGGATAAGTTGCAGTTTCAGCTGTTTCAGGCGTCCAACGGTTTCTCACAACTTCTGAATATTTTTTATCACCATACACCCAATAATAATTACTGTTCTTCATGGCAGAAGCACCAAAATATCCGGTTCCTAACGCAAAGAATGTCAGATTTTTCCATTTGAGAGTCAGATTTACGCCCATTGTAAAAGGAGCTCCCTGCCAACCATAGCGTTCACCTAAATAAACTTCATCTTTCTCATCTATAACATTATCCCCATTCTGATCTATATATTTGATATCACCCGGTTTCACTTCTCCAAAAGAGGAAGAAGGAGACGCTGCAATATCTGCTTCATCACGATAGAAACCATCGGTTCGCAATCCCCATATACCATCCGTAGGACGTCCTTTATGGTAACGATATTCATCAGCATATAATTCGTCCACACGCGTATGTTTATTTGTGTAATATGTACCAGTCATACCTAAATTCGCATTTACATTTCCAATCTTCTTTTCAAAATTCAAAGCCAAGTCAAATCCGGTACGACTACTATTGTTATAGTTTACATAAGGAATCAATGTACTCTCAGGCCAGTATGATTGAAAATAGCTAGGATAGATCGTTGAAGGTTGTACCAACATCCCTTCCAGAGTATTCATAAAGAAAGATGCATCAAAAGACACTAACTTTTTCCACAATGATCCGCGTAAACCGATACTGAACTCTTTACGTTTAATAAAAGACAAATCATCATTCATTCCTCTTCTCGACTCTGTAGCATGGCTTTGATTACCGTCTGCCCATCCCCACCATGCACCATTGGACTGATTAAAAGTACTTTGGTACATATAATAATCTGTAATATCCAGATCGGTATGCAAAATAGAGCCAGAAGCTGTTAACATTAATTCATCCATTACAGGAGAATCAGCCAAGAATCCCTCTTTTCCAAGCCGCCATCCTAACGTGAGAGAGGGTGAAAAAGCATTCCGGTTATTTTCGGGTAAACGGGCCGAATGTATTAAAGCACCTCCGAAACTCACATAATATTTATTCAAATAATCATAATCAACCTGTAAACCCAAATTTACATTACTTGTCTTATGATATACACCACTTTCACCTTGCTGATAGCCAGCTGCAATCAACATAGCTGAAAGATTATGTGAATCAGCAATCTTCGTATTATAGTTAAACTGACCAGAGAAAGCTATAGTCTGACGATTCCAACTACCAGATACATATTGTACGCCATCTTTTTTATCTTCACCATACTTAGTCAGACCAATGATAACATCTTTACCATTAACATTAGCCCACTTCGGTTCATAAGTAGCATAACTATTACTATAATATTTATTGTAAGTGGTCGCATAATCAACAGCGAACTTTGTCTGAAAAGATAACCCTTTTAACACTGATGACAAATCAATATCAATCCCCATGTCAAACTGATACTGGCGGCTGGTAAATGTGTTGACACCTGATGCATAAAGACCTGCCAATGCATTTGTCTGATCGAGCTGTGTTCCACCAAGCAAATATTTACCATCAATCAAATTACTACTGTTCTTAACTAAAGTCCACGAATTCTCATCATTCGGCATCAGATAATCAATAGGAATTAATGGAGACACACGGTTAGGACGTAATGTAGATGCGGCGGCCCAAAAATCACCACTAGCAACACGTCCGTCATAGAATGTGGCATTCGCATTCACGTAACTTTTTACATATTGTCCTAATGAGACATCAATATTACCCCTCATGCTAAAACGTGTGACACGGTCCTTGTCTGCTTCACCATACTTCAACAATGAACCCACATTATACAAATTGACATTAGTATAAAAACGCGCTTTCTCCGAGCCACCAGATATTTCTGCTGTAGCATCAGACTCATTATATGCCTTTTTCAAATAGTCCGAGGAATAAAGATTCAGATCCGGATAACGGTAAGGATTCAAACCTGATCCATGGTTATAAATGTCTTTTTCTGTATATGCCAAATCCAGCCCATCGTTGACACGAGCCTCATTATACAACGTCATATATTCAGCAGAACCCAAATAATTAGGATAACTGATCGGCACATGAAATCCGGTATTACCACGTACATCAATATGTGTTCCCCCCACTTTTCCACGTTTGGTAGTGATATATACAACTCCTTTTGCAGCACGACTTCCATATAAAACTACAGCAGACGCACCTTTCAGAAATGAAATCTGCGCAATTTCTGAAGGCATCACATTATTAGCATCCCGTGGCACTCCATCAACCAATACCAGATAACTATCCATTGCCCATAAACTGCTACCATTCCAACCACCTACATACCCCTGCATATCTGTAAGGCCATAAGTGATATAGTTCTTTTTCATAAGTTCCTCTACATTTACAAAAGAAACTCCTCCCAATAAATCATCCTGGTTCACTTTGCGAAAAGCCACTTGTACAGTTTCTTTCTGAGTAGTTTCCAGCGAATCTAAATTCGTTTCTTGCACTCCGATCTGTGGAGTTTGTGCTTCTGCACATAGGAACGAAGCTGCAAACGCCACACATAAAATGGACTTTACTCGTATATATTTCATTTTTCTTTTCTATTTAGTTAGTTTAAGGAAATTACTACCAGCCTGGATTCTGATAAAATTCAGGGTAAATAGTCACATCTGAAGTCTTCAAAGGCATCCAGTTATGTTTATCCGAAAAATTGCGCTGCAATATTATTTCTTCTCTGAAGTTTACTACACGATTCTCTGTAGGATCAGTCTCATCAAAGTCACCAACTCGCTCAAATTCTTGTGACGTTTTGATATTATAAGGATATTCATTCAACAATAACCAGCGACGTAGGTCATTGAAACGATGTCCTTCATAAGCCAGCTCTACAGCACGTTCTCTCCTCACTTCACTCATGAACTTATCGACAGATCCTGTAAATTTGTCGGCAACCTTATCCACACCAGCACGTTTTCTTATTTTATTTACTGCCTCCAATGCCGTCAACGCCAGACCTGAAACATTTGCTGCAGGCGAGCCATAGCCATTAACTACAGCTTCGGCATACATCAAATAGATATCAGCCAAACGCATCCAACTAACCTGAATAGTAAGTGCATCTCCATAATCACGAAGTCCCTCATCGTAATTATTTACAGTTAGCGGAGCAAACTTACGAAGCAAATATCCCGTACGACTTTGACTGGCTATGTCCCGATAATTTCCATCTGTATAAAGATTGGCAAATTGTATTTTCGCTGCCTCTTGTTCGGCAGTAAACTTACTGGTATTCTGTATTACCTGTAAACCGTCAAATATAATATCATGATAAAAACGGGGATCACGATTACGCCAGGGATATTCCGCGTCAAATTCAGAATCCGGATCATTCAATGGTAATCCATCTGCCGTACCATAGTAATTCACATAATTAGCAGTTGGGGTAAATAAGACATTGTTTGTTTCACCTGCCATCATAGACGCAACGAATTGAGGTCCCAAAGACCATCCTGACCCCATCCATGCATCATACATCGGCGTCTGAAAAATAGCCTCCGTAGAACCTGGATTCATAAAATTCTGCTTATATGTATAGAATATATCAGAATAATGCTCAAAATCCACCAATACATATTGTGTTTGTCCTTTTTCCACCAAATTCAATAATTCGGCAAATGCAGTAGCTGCTTTTTTACAATAATCAGCGTTATACGAAGCAGTCCCTTGAGATGCATAATTCATCAAAGGACTACCAGCCCAAAGGTAGTTCTTGCCTAAATAGCCCAAAGCCATAATCTTATTTATACGTAATTGGTTATTTCCGTAAGTAACCTTTCCCGCATTAGTATTATCCCAATTGATAGGCAATAAATCTGCAGCACGACGGAAATCTTCGGCAGCACGATCAGCACATTCTTGATAGCTTAAACGTGGATTTCTCAAAGGTTCGGAAGAAGAAGGAACACTATCAATATAGGGCAACCCTCCGAAATACTGCATCAATTCGAAATGAAACCATGCACGGAAGAAATAAAGCTGGCCAGCTATCAAATCTCTTTCCTCCTGTGTACATTCAGTCATCTTGTTTAAGTTTTCCAAGCCTAAATTAGCCTTGCGAATACCATACCAAGCCAATGGCCACATAGATTTCTTCATACGGTCTGAAGAATTAGCCTCTGTACTGCTGCGATCCATCCAACCAGACTGCCAGCCATCAAAGCCAGACTGCCAACCCCAGAAATCACCCATATCAACTTTATACCCCATGTGATAATCTACGCCAAAAGAAATGATCTCATCTTCTCCCCAATTAAAAGAATTATTCCAATATCCATGTGCAAAATCAGGGATACAATAATATAATTCTTCGGTAAAACCTTGGAAATTTTTAAAATTTTTAAAAGCATCCTCGGAAGAGACTGTACTTTCAGGTGCCTTGTCCAGATAATCCTCACAAGAAGTCATGCCTAAACATGCAGCAAAAAAAGTAGTATATATTAATGTACGTATATGTTTTTTCATCTTCATATCATTTTATAATGTGAATTTTAAACCGAAATTAACGCGTTTAATCGTAGGATATGCACCTTGTGAAGCCCATCCGGTTCCGGCAAAATTAGATTCACGATCATCCGGCATACGTGTCCATACCCATAAATTATTACCGTTTACGTACAATTTCAAATTAGAAATTCCCAGACTTTTAATCCAACCTTTTGTAAACGTATAAGCTAATTCGATATTTTTGAGACGTATATACGAGCCATCATAGAAATAGCGTGTTGCATCATAATAACCATTTGTTGTCGATCCCCAGCGTGGCATTGGTACATCTGGACTAGTCATGTTTTTAGTCCAACGTGAACCTTCATCATAAGCGATCAATTGTTTTTTACCAAATGTGGAGAACACTACTTGTCGTGTCACATTATTTACACCATAAAATTGTACAAAGAAACTCCACCCCTTCCAATCAAAACCTACCGAAGCACTATAAGTATTTTGGGGATCAGCAGAATATCCGTAAGGAATCTGATCATAAGAATTAATAACTCCATCACCATTATAGTCAAGGATAGCATAAGCACCCGGTAGTTTCTGATCATCACCTGACTCGAACGGTGTACTTCCATATAAATCATCCATTGTCTGAGTATAACCGTGATCTACATAAGTATATGTTTGTCCTATTGATTTTCCAGCTCTTTTCTGATATTCAGGAAGTAATTCACCTTCATCTCGTTCCAGTATTTCATTTTTAGCATGAGTCATGTTCATATTTGCCCACAAACGCAAACCATTCTTCAACACTTTATTGAGACGTACTTCTACTTCATAACCCTGATTCTTTACTTTTCCTAAGTTAGCCCATGGTGCTTTGGTTGTTCCTCCAAAATAAGAAGGTGTAGCACGGTCCGAACCATTAATCAGAACATCCGTACGTTTATCCTTGAAGAATTCTACAGTACCTGCTACCAATCCGTTAAAGAATGAATAATCAACACCTAAATTAAATTTTCTCACCACTTCCCAGTGAATATCTTCGTTTCCCACAGTAGACTCTCTATAAAAAGTATAAGGACTATCGACATTGTATGCACCAGTTTTTATATTTCCTCCCAAACTCCATTGCGTCATATACAACCAACGTCTTGATGCATCCCATTCATCCCCTATTTCATCATTACCGATTTCACCATAAGAAGCTCTGACTTTCAACATATCTAAAAACTTCAACTTTTTCATAAACTTTTCTTCACTAATCATCCAACCGATAGCCCCTGAGTTGAAGAAAGCAAAACGATTATCAGCACTAAATTTGTCTGACCCATTATAAGCACCATTGTATTCTATAAAGTATCTGTCTGCATAATTGTAAGTAAGGCGGAAAGCCCAATCTTCACGATAATGAGGCACGATACTACCTTTAGCACGTTCTTGACGACTGAATAATCCCATTGCACCAACCGTATGTTTTCCAAATGTATTATTATAGTCTACTTGTGCCGAATAATACATGTGACGTTCTGTAGCACCATTATCCACACTTCCTCCTTCAGGAGTCCAGTTTATCTGTTCACGAAAATCAAAGTTATGACTACCCACTGACGGATTATAGCTCACTTCACCAGTGTCAGGATTAATATATTTGTATAATGCCCCATCCGTGGAATTCACACCACGATTTTGTTCCAAAAATACATTATCCCAAGAGACTGAAGCTTTAGCACTTAACCCTTTCAATAAGAAATCGAACTTTTGCTCCAGTACAAAATCTGTTGTCAGACGAGTGGTAGTGCGGGTATTCTGTCCGGCCAATGCTAATCCAGCCACTGAATTATTCGCATTATTTATTGGATCATACCCCCATGTGCCGTCTTCATAACGAGGCATAAACACATTGGGAGGGGTAGAATAAGCACTTCCCCAAATATTATATTCATAATCCGTACGGGGACCTTGCTTCACACCATGCGAACCGGCTATATTCGCTTTTAACAAAGTCGTTTTAGTTAGTTGGAAGTCAAGATTACTACGCATATTAATGCGGTTATACCCATATGTCGTCTGATATCCGCGACCATTGTCATATTCCTTAAACAAATCGCCTTCATGCTGATAGTCAATAGCAGCATAATATTTCACAAACTTAGTACCCCCGCTCGCACTCACATTCACATTCTCTGCAAAAGCATAATTCTTGAACATCCAGTCCGTCCAGTCGATATTAGGATATCTCTCCCTTTCTGCCTGATTAGCCGGATTACGATATTTGTCCATAAGTGCTTGCGGCATCATATAACTCCAAGAATCAGGTGCAAGCCCTAGCTCATACTCAACTGCATCATTTCTAAGCATAAATGCATTATAAGAATCCAACTTGTTAGGTAGTTTGGAAGGCAGTTTCAGTGTCATACTAGCCCCTGCATTTATTGTAGCCTTACCTTCCTGACCACGTTTTGTTGTAATCAGAATAACACCATTAGCCCCCTTTACACCATATACAGCTGTAGCTGAAGCATCTTTTAAAACGGAGATCGACTCTACAGAGCTGATATCAACACCATTCATCGGACGTTCAATACCATCTACTAAAATTAGTGGAGAACTATTATTCCAAGAACTCATACCACGAATCTTAATTTGTGGATCTTCTTCACCTGGCATACCCGTACTAGCAGTTGTCACAACACCTGGTAAATTACCAGTCAAAGCCGATCCTAAATCAGATACTCCTCCCGAACGTTCAAGTACCTTTGCAGAAGTCTGTGTAATTGCTCCTACCACACTCGCTTTTTTTTGCTGCCCATAACCAACCACTACCACTTCCTGGAGAATTTGAGAGTCATCTTTCAGCACTACAGTTATTTTTCCTTTACCCGTAATTTTTACCTCCTGTGAACTCATCCCGATAAACGAAACGATAAGAATAGATTTTTCACTAGGGACAGTTAATACAAAATCACCATTTAAGTCAGACACAGTACCGACTGATTTACTTCCTTTTACAACTACAGAAGCGCCAATAACAGGTTCGCCACTATCGTCTACAACTGTCCCCCTTACAGTTGCTCCTCGTTGTGCTGAAACATTCAGGCAACTGAACAACATCAATAGAAACAAATAGAAGATCTTTTGAAATTGTTTTTTTACATTTTCCATTACAATTAGTTTAAGATATTAATATTATTCTCATTTTTTAAACTTACCTTATAGAAAAGATATCCACATTAGCTATTATCCATTTTATATTCCATATTACACTTCATATTACTAATAAATTAAAGGTTAACGATTCTGTCTTTTTGTGGTTGCGTACAAGCCAATAGTAGTGCCTGTAAATCCTCCGGCAACAGATGTGGATAAATAAGTAGCGGCAACATTTTTACATAACAATTGCCAGTTTTCATTCGCAACTGAATAATAAAAATCGTAATAGTTGCCTTCCGAAATGATTTTTAAATCAACCACTTTCATTTCTTCACCAATATCCTGTCGTGCCAATATCTCTGTATTCAATGCCCCAACCTTTCCGAGAGTAATACACTTACCCGAATCATCTTTGCCAACAGCCAATAAATATTGGTGTGTTTCATCTTTAAACAACAGCATTCCGGCCATTTCCTTATCATCAGAAGGATCGAACAACATACGGGTTGTACATTCAAATTTATGATGCTGCAAGCGGCGACATACAAATGCCGGAGTTTTCTTTTCCGTAGCGCTAATATCAGCACATTTCAAGGTCAGGTATCCGGGTGTTTCCGACAAAGAATATAGGTCGGAAGCAGAAGTTCTTAAAGTCATCCATGACATATCAAGTATGTGAGAATCAAAGTTGTCAATTGATTCAAAGTTTCCATAAGTAACTGTCGTATCCCGTTTCACACCAGTACGTTTCACAATCATAGGTACCAAATCCTCCCCTTGAGTCATGTACGGGAAACCGTCTTCGCTCCATTTCACGGGCATCATGAACGTTTCACGACCTAGATTTTCAAACTGATTATTAATAGGACGACAAGCCAGGAAAACAGCCCACCAATCACCTTCCTTTGCCTGAATGAGGTCAGCATGACCTGCACAAGTCACCAAATTCGGGCGATCAGAATTCAGGTGTCTTTGCGTCAAAATCGGATTGTTTTTCCAGGGAAGAAATTTACCCATTGGAGAATCACCACTAAATATCACTTCCGAATGCCAGTTTCCTGTTCCACCCTCGGCAGACATCAGAAAATACCTCCCGTTCATCTTATATAAATGAGGGCCTTCTATCCAAATCGGCTTATCCGCCGGTTGAGCTCCTTTGTTCACCAGAATCTTACGGGGACCGATGGTCTTATCCGTTTTCACATCAAACTCTTGTATGCGTATAGTACGGTGTCCGCTATATTCAGGTTTATTGTCCGGAGCCTCATCGTTATTCACGATATATGCTTTACCATCCTCATCGAAAAAGAAAGAAGGATCAATACCTCCGACCTCCGGCAACATTATCGGCTCCGACCATTCACCAAACGGATCTTGCGTTTTAACAAAGAAATTTCCGGCCCCTACATTCGTAGTCACCATATAATAAGTTTTATTATTCGGATTATAAGAAATGGCCGGAGCAAAAATGCCGCCACTAACATTCTGTCCCTCCATATTCACTAATTGTGAAGCACGATTCAATACATGACCGATCTGTTTCCAGTTCACCAAGTCCCTGCTATGGAAAATAGGAACACCGGGATAATACGTAAATGTCGATGTAACCAGAAAGTAGTCACCTCTTCCATTAGTACAAATACTGGGATCGGAATACCATCCCGGTAAGACAGGATTATAAAAATAGTCTTCACCCGACAGAGGATTAGCAATATAAAAGTCATCATTTCCTTTATAAGAAAAATAATCAAAAAGAGCCACAGACTTTCCGATAGTCGGCAATTGTTGTTCTTTCTTTGAACTACATGACGTCGTTACCGCCCCCAACAGAAACAAGAAACATAGGACGACCGAAATTGATTGTAACATCTGCGTATTCTTCATAATACTTTAATTATCTTTATAACAAAAATATGTACTACTGTTTTTTTGCAAAGATATGCTACATTACCAAACTTCAGCCATATTCATGTTACGGGGTTCTTTTCCAAAATAACACCCTTTGTTTCCACTGTTACATCCATCTTTGCTCTTGTAGCACAGCGGATATAATCCTCTAATTTACAACCTATTAATTTTCACCTTTTTGATAATGAAAGAAGTCGACATCAACATAACCACCACTCGTTTTTGTAGCATAATTGAATATGGCAAACCTCGTTCCCATAAAAAACTTGGTATAATCAAATTTCATTTTAAAATCCTGACCGATCTTTGCCCAATGCTGGTTATCCAAACTATAATAAAAAGTAGCCAAGTCACGATGCTGACTAAAATCACAGTCTATTCGTAGATAAATTGTATTCCGAGTCAGCTCTATCCGTTCTTTTTCAATTGCATCCACTTTTAGAATTGTCTTTTCCGGACCATTCAGTTCCACCACATTAGTGGCCATTGTAAGATATTTCTTATCACCGCTCATTACAACAGAAAGCAAACCAGAGTCGCCATTAAATGCACAAAGTCCGGCCACATCCCCATCCTGCATTCTGGATATATCCATAGAAACGGTAGCGCTACATGCAGGCCCCTCCATACGCTGTGTGATAGTATTGGGAGCTGCATACAGATTATCAACAACCCTGTTTGTTTTCAGTCTCAAATAACCCGGACGTTCACTTAAAGACCAATACTCATCCAACGGGTTATGGTTCCATTGCCAATTAAGTTTCAATTTCCGGTCGCTGAAATCATCACTTACCACTAAAGAAGTTTCCGGATAGCCCTGGATCGGCTTCTCCATAGCTAAAGGCACACGCCCTTCTTCATCCCCCAACATCGGCCAGCCATCCACCCAACGACACGGCATCAAAGTAGGTACACGCCCTATCCCGTTCCGGTCTTGAAACATCATTCCATACCAGCGTCCATCGGGCGTATCAACAATATTTCCCTGTCCTACTCCACCATAGGTGTCAAAAGCATCTTCCAGAATTACTTTCTTTTCATACGGGCCGGTTATCTTATCCGCCCGATAACACACTTCTCTACGAATGCCATTCTTGGGCCATGAAATCATGAGCAAATAATATTTCCCATTGTGCTTTATCACCTGACTCCCCTCTAACAGCCCGTTCTCCGCTTCATCACGTTCAAAAATCTTCATGTTGACCCCATCCGGTTTGATACCAGAGAGGTCACTTTTCAATTCTGTAAGCGCTCCCGTCGCATAAAAAATATACACCCGTCCGTCATCATCAAAGAAGAGAGATGCATCATGAAAATGTGGTGTACGAGATACCAATTTCCAGTCCCCTGCCGGATCCGTTGCCGAGTAAATATATCCCTTATAAGGCTTATTATTCGGAGAAAAGAAAACATAAAATTTGCCACTATGATAGCGGATAGACGATGCCCATTGTCCCCATCCGTAAACAGTGCCCTCTTTTAAATCATAACCGGGATTATCCGTCAATCGATCAAAAACATAACCTACTATTTCCCAATTTACCAAATCCTTGGATTTCATAACAGGAGCACCGGGCATCAGGTGCATCGTAGTACTAATCATATAGAAATCATCTCCTACCCTAATAACGGATATATCCGGAACATCCGCATTTATGACCGGATTCCGAAATGTAGCGGGTAATGAATCTCTTAAAAGACCTGTATTATCAGGAGCTATTTCCCTAGCATATCCCGTTATTAAAAACAACGATGATAACAATACAACAAAAAGTTTTCTCATAAACTATTTCAAATCAGAAGACTAGAGCTCTAGTCTCTATAATATCCATATTATTTAAACTCCCAATAATCCAGATTAAAAAGTTTTTTCCCTTTTTCTCCTTTAAAGCAAAAATAAAGGTCGTGCACTCCCTTAGCCTCCTTGATCCGGCATGACATCAATTTATAAATATCCATTCCTCCCGTAGGCGAAACGCTGACAACACCAACTATCGGACCGTCCACCTTATCCAAACGAATTTCTATTTTTCCTCCTTTTTCAACACAAGCGGCACTGACACTAAACTTCTTCGCCCCTTTTGTTCCAAAATCAACACCCCGTACACACAAGTATTCGTCATTATCAATATCCGTCACATATAAACCACCTTTCTCAAAATTTCCGGTTTTCAAGCCATATCCCCAAGCCATTGTTTCAGCTTCCACTCTACGATAAGGATTGAAATTTTCTATTTGATCCAATTTTGTATCCTGCCAATAAGGCACTTCCTGAATTGTTCCATCCGGATTATAATACATTTTTGCAACAGATGTCGAACGGCGTTCCTTATGATCGAAAGTCTCCAGATGAAGTAAATCATAATTCAGTCCAAACACATAAGAATCTCCTTTATAATCAATAATTCCCGGATGATTACCTCTCGTTCTCTCTGTAGGTTTCATGATATATCCTTTTGTAGTCCATGGGCCGGTAGCTTTATCACTCATCGCATAACCAATCCCCTCCGGACAACAAGTCGAAGCGAAAGCCATATAATAATGCCCGTTACGTTTATATACCCACGGCCCCTCCTGATAATGCTCCGGCTTATTAGCCAATTTTACAATTTCTCCTGAATAAGAGATCATATCTTCATTCAGCTTCACATAGTAAACATTCGGATTTCCCCAATACATATAAGCTTGTCCGTCATCGTCGATAAATACGGTCGGATCAATGTCGTCCCAATGTTCCTTTTGCCACACCAACGGTTTGTTCAAAGGGTCTTTGAAAGGACCATAAGGAGAATCTGCCACCAACACACCGATACCGTTACCATGAATCGGACAATACATATAGAATTTACCATTACGTTCAATCACCTGTTCCGCCCAGGCACCGTTATCGCGTGTCACCCAATCAAAGCTCTTCAAAGAAGCAACCGCTCCATGGTCGGTCCAATTCACCATATCCGTGGACGTATAGAGCAGCCAGTCCAACATTTTAAATCCTTCAGCATCATCCTCATCATGAGTGGTATAAAGAAAAACTGTATCATTGTATACCATCGGAGCCGGATCGGCAGTATACTTTGTCTGGATAATAGGATTTTGTGCCACTCCTGAAGTGGCGGCAGTCATAGCCAATAGGAACGACACACCAAGGAATTTTAAGTTTCTCATATTCTTTATTTTAAATGGTTTTAGATTCTACTATTTCATATTTTTATTTTCAGATGTTTTCCTCTATATTCAATGGTCTTTCCACCGACATTTTCTTCTACACCTGTTCCTGAATTCTTATCAACCCTTACCAACTTCAATCTGCGGCATACAGGCATACCAGCATATTCGCCTTTACGATCAGAAAGGGTCAATGTGTGATTTTTATCATCCCATTTCATTTCAAAACTCGATGACTTCCCCTTTTCATAATTATAATTATCTCCCTCATCCTCATATACCGTAAATGAAGAGTCCGCCCCGGGGTAAATCCGTATCTCCCATTCGGCATCCACTTTTTCCGATGTATATTGCATAACCGGCCCCATTGGAATAATCGATCCTTGACGAACCAGAAGAGGAATTTTGTCTATAGCCGCTTCTGAAACAATCCATTGCCCGCCCTTATACTTTTCACCGGTCCAGAAGTCTGTCCAACCGGCTCCGGCCGGTAAATATACACGGCGTATCTTCTCTATATTCTCCAATGGACGGGAATCAACAGAATAATACATGGGAGTAGTAACAGGGGCAACCAACAAAGCCGGCCCCAGCATAAATTCATCTTTCAAATCGGCAACCCGCGTATCTGCTGAAAAATCGAACGCCAGTGCTCTAGTCATTGTATAATTATCACGATGCACCTTTCCTGCCAAAGAGTAGATATAAGGAAGCAAACGATACCTCAAATGAATCATTTTAATCAGGCTCTCATAAAAAGGCTCGCCCGGTTTACCAAAACGCCACACTTCACGGGGAGTATCGGAACCATGACTTCGGAATACAGGCAAGAATGCACCATATTGAAACATCCGGGTATATAATTCCCGATACGCCATATCAGCCACTCCTTTATCGTAATCGCCTTTCCAAAACCATTGAGCGCCATTCTTCGTAAAGAAAGCTCCAATATCCACAGTCCAATAGGGACAGCCGGTAGCCATAAAATTCAGTCCTGCGGGAATCATTTGGGCAAAAGATTGCCAGGTTGCACGGGTATCACCGTTCCACGTTATCGTAGAATAACGTTGCTGACCTGCATAACTGGAACGAGTGAGATTTACAACACGCTTATTCTCATTCACTAAACGCTGGTTCTCATAAATGCCCATCGCATGGTATAAGGAATACAGTTGACTACGTTCCGCTCCCAATACACTACTTAATAAATTTGTATTCAATTCCCAACGCTGCCGATGATTATCAATCCCATAACCATCCTTCATAAAAGTCCAGTCGGCATCCAACGGTTCTGAAGCATCACACCACCATGCATCAAAGCCGTTACTAAAAAACTCTTTATTTGCATAACTCCAGTATAATTCTCTCGCTGATGGATTAAAAGCATCATACACAGAAGTTCCGTTTAATAATAAACCTTTCCGTTTGAAATCCTCCTGTTGGGGACAGTTCATGGCATTCGGCCATATCGATATCATTAATTTAGCATGCAGGGAATGAATTTCATCTGCCAGTTTTCTTTTATCAGGATAAAATTCAGGATTCATACTCATGCTCCCCCATTGACCTTGCGGCCAATAATTCCAATCCTGTACAATCATATCAATTGGGATTTGCCTTTGACGATACTCTTTTAAAGTATGAATCAAATCATCGGAACTGACATAACGCTCTTTAGATTGGATATAACCGAAAAGATAAAGAGGCATCATGGGAGAATTACCCGTCAACAAACGATAATTGGCCACCACGGAATCCATTGTCCTGCCCTTCATGAAGTAATAATCAATCTGTTTGGCTGCTTCAAGTTCCACGAAACTCCCTTCTGAATTGTCTTTAAACATCATCGCACACCCGGCATCAAACAATAATCCATAGCCGGCTGTCGAATTTACCACCGGAACCATAGCTTTTAAATTATGCTGGCATAAATAAAGTTCCTTCCCACGCAGATTCATATAATCTTCCATATGAGCTCCCCATCCATATAAAGCCTCCAATGGTTGCCATTCGAAGTTAATCCTATATTTCCAAGTGTGCCCTATGGTATCACGACGCAAAATGCTTTTGATTTCTTTATCACCATCCGCTGTTTTCTTTATCTGTTTGGAATGCTCGTCATAGATAGCCTGCTCTGTCACTTTCTTTTCTCCGACTCTGGGTATCTTCTGATTTTCCCGCAACAATAATCGTCCCTCTTTGTCCAAATAGGTGATAGAAGCAGTATTCAAACCGACTCTGACCATCAGGCTGTCCGATTTCAACCAGCAACAATCCGTTTCTTTGGTATATGTCAGACGAACAGGTTTATCAGATATACGCGGAACACAAACATCCGTTCCATTTCCCATCCATGTGTTTTCCCCCGTATATTGAACTCTCACAATATCCGGGGTGACAAACTCAACCTTTAACATTCCCTGTTCCAAATCACAAGAAATGCCATTTGTGAGATAAGTAGTCTGCTTGACTTGCGACAAAGCCGTGAAAGCATTCGTTGAGATCATAAAGGCAATCATAAACCATGCCACCAGAGATCGTTCCATTTTATATCGGTTTTTCATAAATAGTACTGTTATAATTCCATTTTTTGCGAAACATATACGATAGCATCACGCAACGCTATGCGCCAATAGTCCCAGTCATGTCCTCCCCCCTTTACCCGGAATTCATACGGAATGTTCTGTTCGCGAAAGGCTTTAATCAAATCCACATTCGCTTCATACGTAAAGTCTTTATCGCCACAATCGATAAACCAATGTATCTTTTTCCATTCCATGACCTTGCTTGCCGTTCCCGATTGTATCGTTCGAATCGGGTTGTTATCATCAATCAATTGCTGACGCCACGAAGCAGAGGGATCATCCTTCAAAAATTCCAGATACTGACTACGCAGATAGCTGCTCATACCATATACAACATGGAACTTTTCAGGATGATATAGTCCATAAACAATAGATGCTCCCCCTCCCATCGAGTATCCGGCTATTGAACGATATTTCTTATCCGGCTTTACTCTGTAATGAGTTTCAATATAGGGCATAAATTCATGAAAGAAAAAGTCCTCGTATTTCCAATGCGGGGCATTGAACCAGATCATATTATTTTTATTTCCTTCCGGACACACAATAATCATCTTTGCAGCCAAACCGGCAGAAACCAAAGTATCAACAACGGTTTGCAGGTTCCCTGAATAAACCCAATCGGTATTTGAACAATTTCCCCCATGTAATAAATACAGTACCGGATAAGTACAGGTGTCGGACAAGTTATAGTCATCCGGCAGATATATCGTATATTCCCGTTCTGTAATGCCTTGTAACATGGTACATGGCATTTTCTTAAATTCGATACGACTACCCGCATGGGTTATCTCCAACATACAGAAAACCAATATAAATGCAACAGTATACCTCATATTACGATCAACTCCCATTACCAGATATTACAATTTACTCTCATTACCAGTCACTTTTATTTTTATGCCCTTCTCTGTCTCTGCCCATAAAATCCGGCCTCTTTGATTTAGAATTTTACAGAAATTGCCTTTCCTGTATACTCTACCGTTTTCTGAACTCCATTTTGCAGGCTCACCGTGAACTTACGGCTCTTCAACATGCCATCATATCCCCCTTTTCTTGCTCCTATCGTCAATTTACGGGATGCATTATTCCAGGAGATCGGAATTTCCGTATAAGCACCTTTTTCGTAATTGTAATTGTCAAACTCATCTTCATACAGGATAAAGTCCCCATTTGCACGCGTGTACACCTTCAGCTCCAGATGATTCCAGGGCTTTTCTGTTGCATATTGAACTTGTGGACCAACAGGAATAATACTGCCTGCTTTTATATATAACGGAATAATAGCCAATGTAGTCTCCTTCGTGATCTCCTGTCCACCGTCATATTTCTCATTGGTCCAGAAATCATACCATAGCGTTCCTGCTGGTAAGTAAACTTTAGTAGATTTCGCTTCCGTAAAATTCACGGCAACGTCTGTTTTCGTTTTTTTCGCTCCATCCCTGTTCCATCCCTCTTCTTCAGACACCTTCACCACCGCCTCCGGTGTATATTGTGCGTGGGCGATCGGAGCCACCAGAATTGATTTCCCGAACATATATTCGTCATTGATATCCCATACCTTCCGGTCATCTACAAAATCCATCATCAAAGCACGCATAAAGCTTGATTGACGGTTGCTTACATCCCAGGAAGTAGAATAAATATAAGGCAACAAAGAGTAACGCAGACCTATCATTTTCTCAATGGCATCATATACAGGTTCACCTTTTTTTCCGAATTTATAAATTTCCCTGTAAACATCGGTTCCGTGCGAACGCATCATCGGATTGAACGTTCCAAACTGCAACCAACGCACATAAAGCTCCTGATATAACGGATTCTTTGAAGCACTATCGTCATTCCAACTCTTATTATAATGTCCTGCAAAGAAACCGCCGATATCACTGTTCCAATGCGGCATACCGCACAAAGAGAAGTTTAATCCGGCAGGTATCTGGTTCCGGAAGCTCTCCCAAGTGGAAGCCACATCACCGCTCCATACATTTGCACCATACCGCTGCTGTCCTAAAAATCCCGAACGGGTTAGAATAAACACACGCTTGTCCGAAGTCACCGCACGCTGATGATCGTAAACACCTCCTACCGTCATTAACGGATAAGCATTACGAACCTTTCTAAACGACCCCAAATAGGTTTTTGTATCCATATCCTCCGGCTTCCAATCCAGATGATCGGGTTCGGTAGAGTCCATCCACCAGGCATCCATTCCCAGTTTGAAAATTCCGTCATTCAGGTATTTCCAATAAATATCACGAGCCTCGGGATTGTAAGCGTCATACACTCTAACACCGGAAGGATATTCCATATCAGGAGGCCATGAATCAACTCCCGATTGCGGCCAAGTAGTAAAGTTAAACAACATTCCTTTCTTGTCCAATTCTCTATAAGGCTTGGTCATCGGACCGAATGACGACCAGATAGAAATAGCCATGTGTGCATTCATTCCATGAACGTCCTCAATCATCTTTTGCGGATTATTGAATGTCGGATTCTGGAAATCCATTGCATTCCACAAATAATTATGACCCCAATATTGCCAGTCCTGAATGATACCATCCAAAGGGACCCCCAGTTCACGATACTTGCGAACAACATCTACCACTTCCTCCTGACTCTTATATCTCTCCTTACTTTGCCAGTAGCCATAAGTCCACAATGGAAACATCGGTGCTTGCCCGGTCAGGCTGCGTACCTGCGCAATTACCCCATCGGCATTCTTCCCATACATGAAGTAATAATCCACACAGTCACCCACTTCAGAGCGGAAAGATGTTTCAGTCTCGTTATCCGTAAAGAGAGTCGGTGAATAATTATCCCAAAACACGCCATATCCTTTGGTGGACTGGAAGAATGGCGACACATCTTCCACGTTACCCTGTACCAGATTTTTAGTCATGTTCCGCTGAACCATCTTCCCATTCTGCAACTGCCCCAAACCATAAATGGCCTCTTCCTTATCCAATGCAAAAGGCTGATAAACATGATAAGTTTTTGCTCCGGCATCATCGAAAGGAGTAAACTGCACACCGTTCTTTTCTGTCAATAAAGTCTTTCCCCCCTTTGACAGATAAGAAACAACTCCCGTACGGGTGTCCACACAAATACTTAAATCACTACTGTTTAATACAATTCTATTATCCTTTATAGCGGTCTTGAAATGTACCTCTTCCGGTTTAGCAATGACAGAAAGGCTCTGTTTTGCATAAGCAACGCCTTCCGGTGACTTTATCACCCGCACCACAGCAGGTGCAAAAAACTGTACTTCGATATCAATCGCATTCACAGTAGTCCTGATGCCGGATGATGTTTTCTGATAATTCTGTGCCGACAATGTGCTTATACCAAGACATAGGCACATAGCCCCCAATAAATGATGTATTTTCATGATTTAAAGATTATATATTTTTCTAATTAATTACCGGCGGATGTTGCATACAAGCCAATCATCGCTCCCGTAAATCCTCCCGCTACATTAGTAGAAAGGATATCACCAGAAACGGTTCCGCCTACATTGGTAAACGTCTTGCCATCAGTTGAATAGTCAAAACGATACTCATCTCCCTTACCTGTCACTTGCAGTGTCAAAGGTTGTTCCGCCTCTACTTTCACTTCACCTAAAACCGTTGTTTGTCCCTTTTCCGTTCTTTCCAATATCAGATAACAGTCTTTTTCTTTTTTAGTCACACCAAAGACATAATGATATTGCTCACTCTGATAGCAAGTGATACCGGCAAAATCTTTCTCTGTTCCAGGTCTGTACTCCATTGTTGCCGTGGCGGTAAAATGATGATGTTGCTGACGGTAAAACAAGGTAGAAGTCGGTTTCACTTCCTTCAGATTGGTCATGAAAGGAATGATGCGTAAACCTTTGCCTGTCATATCTACGAATTCTTCACGAGGACCTCTAAGTCCGATCCATCTAAAGTCCAACGCCTTCGTTGAAAAATCATCGTCAAACACAAAATTCCCATTAGGCAGATAGCCATTTTTGCCCGTTTGATTCTCTACTCCCAAAGGCATTTTCAAGGTAGGTTTCATAGGTACCAGTCCATTCTCAAAAACAGGGAATGTTCCACTCCAGTCCACCGGCAGGATAAAAGTTTCGCGTCCTGTATTTACTCTGTTTTTCTCATTGGGACGTATTCCCAAAAAAACACCGTAATATTTACCGTCCGGCCCTTCCACCAAGTCCGCGTGACCGGCCCAGTCTACTTTATTCTCTCTGTTGGCAGGGAAATAACGTTGAGTCAGAATAGGATTGCTGTTTGCAGGCTGGTAAGGGCCTTTCGGATGATCGCTTACAAAAATCACTTCACTATGCCAGCCACCGGTTCCTCCTTCCGCACACATTAAATAATAACGTCCATTTTTCTTATAAATATGAGGCGCTTCAATCCAGATCGGTTTTTCTTCAATATTGACCCCACCGTTGACAATGATCTGGTCCGAGCCCGGAATCACTTTATCATTCTCCACATCATACTCCCATATCTTTATGACACGATGTCCCGAGTAACGTTCTTCCCCATGAGGAGGAGCATCATTATGCACCACATAAGCCTTACCGTTATCATCAAAGAAGATAGAAGGGTCAATGCCGTCAAACTGAAGTTTGATAGGATCACTCCATCCATTTTCCGGATTCTTAGTCTTTACCACCATATTTCCAAAGCCACCGGAGAATTGAGTGGTTATCATATAAAATGTATCATTATTCGGATTATATCTTATCGCAGGAGCATATACACCTGCACTGATACCACAATCTTCGACCTTTAATTGCGAGATTCTGTCCAATACATGACCAATTTGTTTCCAATTCACCAGATCATTAGAATGGAAAATGGGCACTCCGGGAAACATAGCAAAAGATGAGCACACTAAATAATAATCATTACCTTTCCGCGTTATACTCGGATCGGGATAGCAACCCTGCAAAATAGGATTGTAAAACTCACCCGGTTTTAAAGGGTTGTTTTGATAAACAGCATCCTCCCCCTGATAAATAAATTGCGTAAAGACAGGAGCATTTTTCTCTACTTTGCCCTTGCCACTTACTTCCATATTAAAAAACAGCGTAATAAATACAACAAGGCTTACTGACTGCCAGCCTGACAAAATCATTTTTAATGTTCTCATATTATAACTTTTTATTTTCTATAATTTCCTGTTCCATAGTAGTGTTTGCAAATGTATCGATTTGATTTCATCGCATCTGTACAATCACGATACAGGCTTCTATATGGAGGTTACATTTACCACAAGCATGTAACATGATTCTTTTCTGGTGTTACAAAAGGACTCTAAAATAGAAAAATGGTAAGATAAATGACTACACGACCTAATATAGCCAGGCTTTCAGCACTTTTATTTCTTCTTATGTAAAAGACTGAATATCAAGCAGTAGCAAATGCTCATTTTCCTTTAAAAGAAAGACCCCGTTGGTTTTAAAGCAACGGGGTCTTGGTTTAAAAGAAACGACCCGTTCCTTTTAAAGGAACAAGGTCGCTCTTTTTTTATTCATTCAATAAATAAATCCGGATTGTCTATCTGTAAAAATAAACAAAATCCAAAAGCGGTATTATTGTACATTCATTACAATCGTTTTCAACTGATTCTTATCAGAAGATCCTCCATACAATAGTTCATAAGTACCTTCCAACGGACGCATCGTATTCGACTCTACATCAAACCATTCTAAATTCTCACCGGTAAGAGGAATAGCTACCGATTCAGTTTTCCCTGCCGGAATATGAACACGTTTGAAAGCACGCAAGGTATAGCAGGGGCCTTCCTTATCACCCGGACGTCTCAAATAAACCTGAACCACCTCTTCTCCATCACGTTGCCCGACATTGCTTACCGGAATGGTCAATACTACATTTTCACCTTTGGCGATTGTGTTCTTGCTCAATTTAGCTTCTCCATAAGTAAAGTCAGTATAGCTCAAGCCATGTCCAAATGGGAAAAGCGGTTGCTGTTGCATATAGCGATAGGTACGTCCTTTCATGGAGTAGTCTTCAAAATCAGGCAACTGACCGGCATCTTTATAGAAAGTGACCGGTAAACGTCCTGCCGGGTTATAATCTCCAAACAGTACATCTACAATAGCCGTACCACCTGCCTGACCCGGATACCACGCCTGCAAAATTGCCTCACAAGTGTTTGATTCCGGCACTAATCCGATGGCTGAACCGGAATAATTGATAAAGACTACTTTCTTTCCTGCTTTCTTCAAAGCCTTCAACAAATCGCGCTGAACAGCAGGAAGTTCAATATCCGTACGGTCGCCTCCTTTAAATCCGGGCACTTCCACCGGCATTTCCTCACCCTCCAGACTGGGAGAAATTCCGCCGGCAAAAAGAACGACATCAGCATCCTTCACTTTCTCTACTGCCAAATTCAAATTAATTTCGACTTGTTTACCCAAATCAAAGTCTAATGTAGCTCTCTCATTCCGTTGTTTAAACAGAATCTCAATATGATACTCTTTTCCAGCTTTCGCTTGTAACGTATAGAGATTCGTCGGATTCTTGACATATACTTTTTGGGCTACTTGTTCCCCATCAACCATCAGAGTTACTTCACCATCCAACTGGAAACGGAAAGCAACATCACCGGACTGTGACGGACGAAAAACAGATTCATAACGAGCCGAGAAATTAGTAATTTCTACACCGGGAGCAAATGTAGTAGCCCCTGTTGTTGCAAAATGGAATGGAGTAGAGATCTGGTCAGTGGCAACCACTTCTCCTTCACAAATCCGATTATTCCAGTATTCTGCCGAGAAGCCGGGGTTACCATTTATACTACATTCACTAAACAGGCTTTGCAGTGCCTCTCTACTCGTGCGGTCACAACCGGGCTCATACATCACTTGCCTTTCCGGCAATTTGGAACGGACAGCTTCCAGTAAAGTAACCGTATGTCCCGGTATACCATTATAATTTCCCCACTGCATCACAGAATCGTTGGCATTTGGTCCCATAACAGCTACTTTCAGCCCGGTATTCAAAGGAAGAATATTGTTTTTATTCTGCAAAAGCACCAATGACTCACGCGCCATACGCAGGGCTAAATCCTGATGTTCCTTACTATTAAGAGTAGAAGCAGGAATCTCCGCCCAGGCAGGTTGTTCATCCATTTCTCCCAACTCAAAACGTGCAGTCAACAAACGTTTCAGCGAAACATCAATCTGCTTTTCATCAATCAATCCGGCTTTCACAGCATCTGCCAACGAGCCATATTCACCACCACATTCCAAGTCTGTTCCTGATAATACAGCCCCGGCAGAAGCATGTTCTTTGTCCGGATGAGTTCCATGTCTTCCCGGCCTGTAAAAATCGGAGATTGCACCGCAATCGGAAACAACAATCCCTTTATATTCCCACTCATCACGTAAAATCTGCATTAACAGACGGTTGCTTCCACAACAAGGCTCTCCCTCAAAACGATTGTAGGCACACATCACCTCTTTTACATCCGCTTTCTGCACCAAATCTTTGAAAGCCGGCAAATAGGTCTCCCATAAATCCCGGGGAGCGATATTCTCCGCATCAAAACTGTGGCGGTTCCATTCCGGTCCGGAATGAACGGCAAAGTGTTTGGCGCACGCGTGCAGTTTGTCGTATTTACCATCCTCCGGTCCCTGCAAGCCACGAACGACAGCCATTCCCAGCTGTCCTGTCAGATAAGGATCCTCGCCATAAGTCTCCTGTCCGCGTCCCCAACGAGGATCACGGAATATATTTACATTCGGCGTCCAGAATGTCAATCCCTGATAGCGTTTTAAAACACCGTTTTCACTGAAAATACGGGATTTCACACGAGCCTCGTCGGATACAGCATCAAATACTTCATACAATAACGAATCATTAAAAGAAGCCCCCATACCGATAGCCTGGGGAAAAACTGTGGCCAACCCTGCGCGTCCGACTCCGTGTAACGCTTCATTCCACCAGTCATACTCTTTGATTCCCAGACGCGGAATAGCGGGTGAGGCATTCTGCATGAGTGCAACTTTCTCTTCCAGAGTCAATCGGGGCAATAAATCTTCCGCCCGTTGTTCAGCTGTTAAAGAAGTGTCCTGATAAGGTAATTTTTGAGCGCAAGAAAAAAGCAAAGAGAGACTGCATACTCCAAGCGCAAATTTTAGCCCTGTATTCATGTTATTACATATTAGTAGGTTATCTTGTTTCAACGCAAAGTTAACGGATTTTACCTCACAAGACCTATTTCGACGTATCAAAGACTATCACTCACGTTACATTCGGACACAAAAAAGATGAAAAGCATGAAACCTTTCATCTTTTTTATAATCAATATGGACGAGAGTTTAGAATTCCACCAGAATACGGAATACCTTCCCCGGATTAGCTGCCCATTCCTGCATAGCTTCTAAAGCTCCTTCAGGTTTGGCAACTTTCGAGATCAACTCTTCTACCGGACAATTTCCTTCTTTCATATAATTGATGACTGCACGGAAGTCTGCCGGCAAGGCATTTCTGGAACCACGAATATCCAGTTCTTTCTGAACAAAGAGTTTCGTTTGAAAAGCAACTTCACTTTTAGCGTAGCCGATACAAACCACCCGTCCTGTGAAACCGACTTCATCCACCGCCATTACATAAGTCACCGGACTGCCAACAGCTTCAATCACGACATCAGCACCCAATCCTTCTGTGATCTCCTGCATCCGTCCGTGCACATTTTCTGTCTTGGAGTTAATCACATAAGAAGCGCCTACCTTTTTCGCCAGTTCCAGCTTTTCATCATCCAGGTCGACAGCGATTACCGTTGCACCTCTCAAAGCGGCACGTACAATGGCACCGATGCCAATCATACCGCAACCAATCACCATCACAAATTCATTATCGATTACTTGTGCACGAGATACGGCATGAAAACCAACACTCATCGGCTCAATCAAGGCACAGTCACGAGAAGAGATATTGCCAGCCGGAATAATCTTTGTCCAAGGCAATACAGCATATTCGCACATCACTCCATTGCGTTGCACACCTAATGTTTCATTATGTTCGCAGGCATTAACACGACCATTGCGACAAGAAGCACATTTTCCACAGTTGGTATATGGATTCAAGGTCACATTCATGCCTTTCTCAAAACCTACCGGAACATCCGGCCCGATTTCCTCAATGACTGCTCCTACTTCGTGTCCCGGTATCACAGGTAATTTCACCATCGGATTTTTACCCAGGAATGTGTTCAAGTCGGAACCACAAAAACCAACATACTTGATTCTTACTAATACTTCACCGGCTCCAACGGTCGGTTTTTCCAGTTCAACCACCTTCATTTCGGAGGGATTGATAATTTGAACTGCTTTCATTTGATATGTATTTGATAAAATTTTATTAATCGATTACTTTATAACCTTTCCAGCCATAGTAGGCACAGAATACAAAACAAATCATCGGCACGCAATAAGCTACATAATAAATATGCTCATGGGCATGCATGAAATAAGCCGTCAACTGCGGGAGACAAGCATTACCAACGATCGCCATTACAAGAAAGGCCGAACCGCTCTTCGTCTGATTTCCAAGTCCTTTTAAAGCCAATGAGAATTGAGTAGGATACATGATAGACATAAAGAACGAGATAGCCAGCATCGCATATAGTCCGATCATTCCTCCCCATATCATCACCACTCCGCACAGGAGGATATTCATCAGGGCATAGAGCAACAGCATATCTTGAGGACGGAATTTCACCATCAAACCTGTACCGATCCAACGCCCCAGAAGAAAAGCCAACATATAGAGTCCGAAGAAAGTGGTAGCCGTATCTTCCGGCAATCCCGCATAAGTGCAGCAATAGACGAGGAAAAGGCTGTTGATGGCTGTCTGCCCGCCATTATAGAAGAATTGCGCAATCACTCCCCAACGAAGATGCGAGTGTTTTAATACTCCGAAGTCTATCAGTTTTTCTTTCTTAGCATCAGTCACCATTGCATCTGAAGAGGTCGTTTCATCTCCAATCTTCGGCAACTTTGAAAAGACAAATACAACGGCTATGGCAATGAGCAGTAACGCCAATATCAGATAAGGAAGTTTCATGGCATCCGTTTCCAGTTGGATATAGGCTTGCCAACCACCCGGATAATCTACAGGAAGCGTTTCCCGTGTGTAATGATTCCCACTAAGGATGAGCTTGCTTAAGAACATGGCAGCAATGAAAGCTCCGAGCCCGTTGAAAGACTGCGCCAGGTTCAATCGGCGGGGAGCCGTTTCAGAGGCACCCAGCACTGTTACATACGGATTGGCAGCCGTCTCCAGAAAGCACATTCCGGTGGCAATGATAAAGAAAATGCAAAGGTAAGCCCAATATTCTTTTAGCATGGCAGCAGGAAAAAAGAGCAGACCTCCGATAGCAGCCAGGATAAGTCCGAATATAATTCCCGCTTTATAGCTGTATCGTTTCATGAACATAGCTATCGGAATAGGGAAAATGAAGTAGGCAAGCCAATAGGCTGTCTCTGTAAAAGAAGCCTCAAAGGTATTCAGTTCGCAGGTCTTCATTAATTGCCGGATCATTGTAGGAAGCAGATTACTGCTTATCGCCCACAAGAAGAAAAGGCAGAAAACCAAAGCTAAAGGTATTGTATATGTATTCTTTTTCATGGCATGAATATAGTTTTACGATAAGGTTGTTTTCTCAATCATTCGGACATGTTCTTGATGTAAGGAAGCACGGGAAGATCTGTAAATCCATAGAAATTCCGGGCATTCTCTCCTAAAAAGAGTCTTTTGTCCTCTTCCGTCAATTCGGAAGACTTCACCACAAAATCATAAGACATTCTGTAGGTGATCGCTGTGATGGTACGCGGATAATCCGAACCCCACATCAGTTTTTTCATTCCTACCAGATCTGCCGCTTCACGGATGGCTTTTATGGCTCCTTTAAAAGGATAGAACTCGTCATTGAAAAGCCAGGTGATTCCACCGGATTCGATCATCACATTAGAATAACGTGCCAGACGGATTTGCTCTTTCCAGTCGGGCCGAGTCACCATTCCGAAGTGTCCGATAGCTATCCGCAAATCCGGACATTCCTGAATAATCTCTTCCATTTCAGGAACCTGTGTGGCTCCGTCAGCTAGATCAATAGAAAGCAGAATGTCCTTATCTTCCATATAATGGAACATTTCCATCATCTCTTCACTGTTCAGCATCACCCTTCCTTCTTTCAGTAACAGCCGTTGTGCCGGAATCTTAATTGCCTTAAAACCATTATCAATAAGTTCTTTAGCATGATTCAGAAATCCCGGCTTACGGAACTCGCACATGCCGCAAACGATAAAACGATTGGGAAAACGTTCCTCTACTGTTGCCAGATAATCATTCTGAATTCCATCAATAAATTCTTGCGTGATGACTGCGGCAGCTACCTGCGCGTAATCCATATTCGAAAGAAACGTCTCCGCATCATTCACCCCATTCACCATGAAAGGAGGAAGCATCTGGCGAATCTCTCCCATAAATTCCGAACGTCCATTCTGTAAAGAGCGAATGGGTAAACCATCGACTACCGTGTTCTGCTCTATCCACAGATGAGCGTGTGCATCAATAATTGTATAGTCCATACAAATGATTCTGTTTTATGAATTTGCCCAGCTTACCCGTTTCTGTTCTCCGATAATCTCCTGCACTTCCCGAACGAGTTCCCAATCAATAGGTTCTTCGATGAAAGCGATGTTCTTTTTCACATTCTCCGGATTAGTCGTACTAAACAAAGTCGTTGCTATACGGGGATTGCTGACAGAGAATTGCATAGCCAGTTTCTCAATCGGATAGTTTTTTGCCTTGCAATGTTCCATGGCTTGACGACAAGCCTCTACTAATGGCAGGGGAGCCGGATGCCAGGCAGGAACACCGCGTTCACTCAACAGTCCCATTGAAAGCGGGGAAGCATTAATCACACCGATTTCTTTAGATTCAAAATAGTCCAGAAAGTCGGCTAATTTATCATCACACAGGCAGTAATGGCAGAAGTTAAGTACAGATTCAATCGTACCGCTCGGTGAATGGTCGATGACCCATTTCAGATTTTCCAGTTGCAGGTCAGTAATTCCTACGTGTCCTACCACACCTTTTTCACGCAACTCGACCAAAGCCGGCAGTGTTTCATTGACCACTTGATTCAAATCGGCAAATTCCACATCGTGCACATTAATCAGGTCGATAAAATCTATATTCAAGCGTTCCATGCTCTCGTACACACTTTCTGTCGCACGTTTTGCAGAGTAGTCCCACAGGTTCACTCCGTCTTTTCCATAACGTCCCACTTTGGTAGAGAGGTAATAGCGATCGCGAGGAAGATCTTTCAGTGCTTTTCCTAAAACAGTCTCCGCTTTGTAATGTCCGTAATAAGGAGAGACATCTATAAAATTCATTCCCGATTCAACTGCTGTGAACACGGCCTGAATGCCCTCTTTCTCTTTCAAATCATGGAAAACTCCTCCTAAGGAAGAAGCTCCGAAACTAAGAGATGACACTTTCATCCCTGTTTTTCCGATTTCATGGTATTGCATACTTTTAGGTTTTAATTTATCTTGTATGCGACAAAAGTAGGTCAGGAATAGTTTCAGTGCAGCAGAAAACAGTCGAAAAACCAACGTAACGGTTTACGTAAAAAATATTGCATCAGATGCTTTTAATTTTCCGGGAATGTGCTTTCTTTGTAAAAAGAATCTAAGTTACAGACTTTCAAATGGAAAACCGGAAACATACTTCACTCAAAGACCTCGCCCAAGCATTAGGGGTGTCGATTCCCACTGTATCCAGAGCACTGAAAGACAGTCCGGAAATCAGTCGTGAACTTTGTGCCAAGGCGAAAGAACTGGCCAAAGAGATGAACTACCGTCCCAATCCTTTTGCCATGAGCTTACGGAAGAATGCACCGCGCATCATCGGAGTAGTAGTTCCGGATATTGTGACTCATTTCTTTGCATCTATTCTGAACGGAATAGAAAATATGGCCATTGCCAACGGATATTTCGTGATTATCACCACGTCGCATGAATCATACGAACATGAAAAGAGGAATATTGAGAATCTGGTGAATATGCGGGTAGAGGGTATTATCGCCTGCCTGTCTCAAGAAACAACCGATTTTTCCCACTTATCCGCCTTGAAAAACATCAATATGCCACTTATCCTATTCGACCGCGTTTGTTTGAGCGACCAATTTTCTTCGGTGATAGCAGATGGAGTGCAATCTGCACAAATGGCAACACAACATCTTCTCGATAATGGCAGCAAACGGGTAGCCTTTATCGGAGGAGCGAATCATCTGGATATTGTAAAGAGAAGAAAGCACGGTTATCTGGAAGCTCTACGCGAAAATCGAATTCCCATCGAAAAAGAGTTGGTCGTTTGCCGGAAGATTGATTATGAAGAGGGGAAGATTGCCACAGAGACACTGTTATCCCTCTCCCAACCTCCCGATGCCATCCTTGCCATGAATGATACGCTGGCTTTTGCAGCTATGGAAGTTATCAAAAACCGTGGACTTCGTATACCGAATGACGTTGCCATTATCGGATATACGGACGAGCAGCATGCCAATTATGTAGAACCTAAATTATCTGCCGTTTCGCATCAAACCTATAAAATGGGAGAAACTGCCTGCCAACTATTAATAGATCAGATTAAAGGAGACAAGACAATCAAACAGGTGACAATCCCAACACATTTGCAGATTAGGGAGAGTAGCATAAAATCTATTTAAATTTTTTACGTACCTTTGACAAACTAAAAATCGAACTACCCAATGAAAGCTCTTAAATCTTTTATCTTGTTCACACTTCTATTACAAGTAGAAGTATTCGCACAAACGCAGTACAAATGGGAAAATCCATGTAATCAGACTTTTCAAGTAGTAAAAGGACAGGCTTTCTGCAATGAATTGAAAGGAACCTATGCACGCCTGCCGGATCGTGCTAAAGACAAAGTACGTAAACCGCTTTGGGATCTGTCTCGCCAAAGTGCAGGTTTATCCATCTGTTTCTATTCAAATGCTCCGGAAATCAAGGTTCGTTATAAGGTCAATGGAGGTTTATCTATGCCCCACATGCCCTGCACCGGTGTTTCAGGTGTTGACTTATATGCGCAGGATATAAATGGCAGACAACGCTGGTGCGGGTTCAGTTTTTCTTTCAATGACACGATCACCTATACTTTTTCCAATCTGACTTACGAAACAGATCCTAAAAAGGGATATGAATATCAACTCTTCCTCCCGCTCTATAATTCTGTCACATGGATGGAAATAGGGGTGCCGACAGATGCTTCTTTCAGCTTTATTCCGGCTTCCAAAGAGAAACCTCTAGTGATATATGGCACTTCTATCGCACAAGGCGCGTGTGCTTCCCGGCCTGGTATGGCATGGGGAAATATCATTGGAAGAATGTTGCAACATCCTGTCGTCAACCTGGGATTCTCCGGTAACGGCAAACTGGAACCGGAACTTTTCGATTTACTTTCAGAAATAGATGCTCAACTCTACATGATAGACTGTATGCCCAATCTCCCTGGTGAAACGGACTCCAAAGTGATTTATGAACGTACATTGGCCGGGGTCAAAAAGCTACGTGAGAAAAGTCAAGCCCCTATTCTCCTGGTAGAACATGCCGGATATACCAATGAGTTCTCTTCCGAACCAACCAAACGTTCGTATCAGCTTGCCAATATTGAACTAAAGAAAGCTTATGATGCATTGCAAAAGGAAGCTATTCCACAGATTTATTATTTGACTAAAGAAGAGATAGGACTTTCTATGGATGCAGCAGTGGAGGGTGTGCATCCCAATGACCTGGGCATGCAACAATATGCAGACGGATATATCCGAAAAATACGCGAGATTCTGCACGAAAAAAGTCAGGGTCCGTCTACTTGTATTCCCTGTAAACAGCACAGAGATCCCTATGACTGGAACGACCGACATGAAGCCGTTCTTCAATTAAATAAAGAAGATGCACCGGAAATTTTAATGATAGGAAACTCTATTACTCATTTTTGGGGCGGCGAACCAGCCGGGCCTCAAAGAGGAAAAGAGTCCTGGGACAAGCTATTCAAAGGGAAACACGTACGCAACCTGGGATTCGGCTGGGACAAAATAGAGAATATGTTATGGCGCATTTATCACGGAGAACTTGACGGCTACCAAGCCAAAGATATTGTCGCATTACCCGGAACCAACAACCTGCAAAGTAATACGGACGAAGAAATCCTCCAAGGCATTTCCACCCTGATCGAAGCCATTCAGCAAAGACAACCCACTGCCAGGCTCTGCATATTGGGTATCTATCCCAGAAAAGACATGGAAGAACGAGTGAAACTCTTCAATGCCAAACTAAAGAAAGAATTGGCAGACAAAAAAGTGATCTATCTGGATCTGGCTTCTTACTTCACCAATAAGGACGGAAGCATCAACTGGAATTTATTCAGCGACGGACTTCATCCGACTAAAGAAGGATACAATCTGATAGCGAAAGGATTAAAAGAGAAATTCTTCAAATAAGTCATATTTCTAAGGAGATAGCTAAAAGTTTTGTTATTCCCAAGAAACCAGAATCCCCCCTAATAAGGTCTGATCTATGAGAATGTACCTGACAAACATATTCAAGAGTTTGATTGCCCTGTTGTTTTTATCCATTCCTACTATGTTGTGTGCCAAGCACTTCAAAGTTTTGGATATCTCCGACGGCCTGGCCAATAATACGGTGAAATGTATCACTCAGGATGCTTTACCGGATATCATTATCTGTGATATGATGATGACAGGAATGACTGTCATTGAGTTCATCAATGAATACCGGATATTCAAAGCCGTACAGTTTTTCAAAGAAGGAGAAACCAATAGCACTGCTGTCAGCGTGAAATGCGGTTTCAATGATCTAAAGAATTTCCGGGATTTGTTCAAACGCAAGATGCAGGTTTCCCCTAAACAGTTTGTGTCGCAATTATAGCCTGTTTGGCAATTTTCACCCTATAATTGACAAATTTCACCCTCTTTTTATCCAACAATCCGCCTACTTTTGTGGCAATAGAAACTGAAAAGTTTCTGTCATACGGCATAGTATCGTTCATTTTAAATTAATATTTTATGAAAAACGAAATCTTCCAATTCTCATCGAAAAGGATTTTGTGTTCGGCCATGATCGTTTCTGCACTCTCTGCAGGAATCTCGCAAAAGACGTATGCCGATACGTGTCACGTCCAAGTCCTGAAACAGACGACGACAAGCGTAAACGCATCACCCCGGCGAACGGTAAACTTCAACAGGGAATGGAAATATATGCAGGGCGATCATATAAATGCTCAGCAGAATGACTTTTGCGATAAGGACTGGGAAACAATAGGTTTGCCACATTCGTTCAGTATCCCCTATTTCATGTCGAATGACTTCTATGTAGGATATGGCTGGTATCGCAAAATATTAAAACTATCGCCGGATGATTTGAAACAATCCTTATTTTTAGAATTCGACGGTGTCTTTCAGGAAGCTGAAGTATTTGTTAACGGCAAGCTGACCGGTAAACATATAGGAGGTTATACCGGCTTTTCCGTAAATATTTCATCTGCCGTGAAAGAGGGAGATAATGTAATAGCCATCAGAGTCAACAATATCTGGCATCCTGACGTGGCACCACGGGCAGGCGAACATGTCTTCAGCGGAGGTATTTATCGCAATGTGCGACTGGTGATGAAAAACCCGGTTCATATAGATTGGTATGGAACTTTCGTAACTACACCCAATCTAAGCAAGAACAATGGCAAATCATCTGTGGTAAAAGTAGAAACCGATATTTGCAATACTTCAGGTCAGAGTGAACAATATAGATTAATGACTCAAGTATTTAGTCCGGAGGGAACCCTGGTAACTGCCGTCGAAAGTACGGAAACAATTGCGGCAAATACAAGCAAAAAGTTCTCACAGACCACCCAATCATTACAGAATTTGCAATTATGGCAACCCGAACATCCGGCACTCTACAAAGTAATCAGCCAGCTTTATAAGGGTAATCTGTTATTAGACCGTGACGAAACAATTTTCGGTTTCCGTTGGTTTGAATGGACGGCCGACAGAGGTTTCTTTCTGAATGGAAAGCATTTATATTTCAAAGGAGCCAATGTGCATCAGGACCAGGCCGGTTGGGGAGATGCCGTGACGGAATCTGCCATGCGGCGCGACGTACAAATGATGAAAGAAGCCGGATTCGAATTGATACGTGGCTCACACTATCCGCATGCACCCGCTTTCTCCAAAGCCTGTGATGAAGAGGGTATGTTATTCTGGTCGGAAGCTCCGTTCTGGGGAATTGGAGGTTTCAGTCCGGATGGTTATTGGAATTCCAGCGCATATCCGGTGGATGAAAAATACACTGCCAATTTTGAAGCGAGTGCCTTACAACAACTGGAAGAGATGATACGTATTCATCGCAATCATCCATCTATCGTGGTATGGAGCATGAGTAATGAAGCATTTTTCTCTGCTCCGTCAGCTATGACAGGAGTAAGCAGATTGTTGACACGAATGGTAGAACGCTGCCATCAACTAGACCCTACCCGCCCTGCAGCCATCGGAGGTGCTCAACGTCCTTTAGGTAATCATAGAATCGACTTGATTGGAGATATCGCCGGATACAATGGTGACGGTGCCACCCAACCGGATTTTCAACAACCGTCTATTCCGAACGTCGTATCAGAATATGGCAGTACAACCGCAGAACGTCCGGGAGAATATATTCCGGGATGGGGTGATTTGCAGGTCAATGACGGTTGGAAAGGATTTCCCTGGCGTAGCGGACAGGTTATCTGGTGCGGTTTCGACCATGGCAGCATTGCCGGAAGCCAACTGGGGAAAATGGGTATTGTAGACTATTTCCGTATCCCTAAGCGTTCCTGGTATTGGTACAGGAATGAATATACAGGAATAAAGCCTCCGAAATGGTCGGAAGAGGGTACTCCGGCCAGTTTGAAGCTCGAAGCAACTAAAACTGTTGATGTATTGGCTGATGGTACGGAAGATGTGCAATTACTGATTAGCATTCTGGATGCAAATGGCAATACATTGAGCAACTCTCCGAAAGTACAGTTAAAATTAATTTCCGGTCCCGGTGAATTTCCAACCGGTACTTCCATTCTTTTTGAACCGGATAGTGATATTCGCATCATGGACGGAAAAGCCGCTATCACTTTCCGCTCTTACTATGCCGGTAAAGCAGTTATTGAAGCAAGTTCTGCAGGGATGAAATCCGCACGTGTAGAAATTACCTTCAAAGGAGCGCCGGCTTACAAGCCGGGAGTTACTCCTGTTACAAAAGAACGTCCTTATATACGGTTTATACGCCAAAAGGATGGAGAAGTGATACAAATGTTCGGACGCAACAACCCGACTTTTGCAAGTAGTCAACAGGGACAACAGGTAGCCGGTCTGGCAGCAGACGGAGATATTCAAACATTCTGGCAGGCGGCCGATAATGACAGGTCTCCTCAATGGACACTGGATACAGAAAAAGGATTGGCTTTGCGTAAAATCAATATTCGTTTCCCTAAAGCGGATGCATACCAATATATAATACAGGTATCGGACAATCAAAAAACATGGTCAACCGTTATGGACAAATCAAACTCCACTGTAACCGAACAAGCTACGGAGATGTCTTTCACTGCACAGCAAAAACCAGTGAATGCAAGGTTTGTACGTGTTGCTTTTGCCAAAAGTTCACCTGCCGCCATTGCAGAAGTAGAGGTTCATGGCGTTGTACTGGAATAATATCAATACGAATTTAAAAACAGCCTACTAATGAAACATCACAGTAAATTTTCTATTAAAACAGTATTGTTGTTATCAGCATGCTTTCTTCTCACCTGCCGCCTTCATGCGGAACAGCCACCGATGAAGTTGTGGTACAATCATCCCGCTACAAACTGGATGACTTCTGCATTGCCAATAGGTAATGGCGAATTGGGAGGTATGTTTTTCGGAGGTGTCAAACGAGAACAGATACAGTTCAATGAAAAAACACTCTGGACAGGAAGTACGACGAAGCGGGGAGCTTATCAGAATTTCGGGAATCTGTATATCGACTTTCCGGGGGACAGCATTGTTACAAACTATCGCAGAGAGCTTTGTCTGGACAATGCTGTTGGCAAAGTGACTTATGAGAAAGAGGGAACAAAGTATTGCCGTGAATTCTTCGTGAGCTATCCGGACAATGTCATCGTTATCCGACTCACCACACCTGGAAAAAAGAATCAGCTGAATATTTCTGTTTCTCTGGAAGATACACATGCTGACAAGGTAATCATGGATGGCAACGACATCAGGATATGCGGAAAACTTGATCTATTGACTTATGATGCCCAGGTGAGAATAGTCAACGAAAAAGGGACAATCTCTAAAAAGGGTGACAAGATTACTGTCAATGATGCGGACGCAGTTACTATATTACTTGCAGCCGGCACCAACTTTAGTCTGTCTTCTCAAAACTATGTCGGTATGGAGCCGGAGCAACTGCACAAAACGATAACTTCCCGATTGAATCTGGCTTCTTCAAAGAAGTATGATACGTTGCTGAAAGCTCACACAACAGATTATCAATCTTTTTTCAAAAGGGTGAAACTCGACCTGCAGACAGAGATACCGGATTATCCCACCGATGAATTGATACGTAATCACAGAGACAGCCGATATCTGGATATGCTTTACTTTCAATATGGACGTTACTTGATGTTGGGGTCTTCCCGTTACGGAAATTTGCCTAACAACCTGCAAGGTATCTGGAATAATAACAACACACCTCCTTGGGAATGTGATATTCATAGTAATATCAATATCCAGATGAATTATTGGCCGGCAGAGAGTGCCAATCTATCAGAGTGTCATTTGCCATTTTTGCAATATATAGCAGTGGAGGCACTCAAAGAAAATGGAAGCTGGCAACAGCTAGCTCGGGAAGAGCAATTAAGAGGATGGGCAATTAAGACACAAAGCAATATATTCGGCTATACAGACTGGAATATCAACCGTCCTGCCAATGCCTGGTACTGTATGCATTTATGGAAGCATTATGCTTATACGCTGGATATGGAATATCTAAATAAAGTAGCTTTTCCTGTTATGAGAAGTGCTTGTGAGTACTGGTTCGACCGTCTGCAAAAAGATACTGAAGGAAAATGGATTGCACCGGATGAGTGGTCACCGGAACAGGGACCTTGGGAAGATGGCCTGGCTTATGCGCAGCAACTAATCTGGCAGCTCTTCAGTGAAACGATACAAGCTACAGAAGTTCTGCAAAAACAGAATATCACGATTGATTCTGAATTTATAACTGAATTAAAAGATAAATTCAATCATTTGGATAATGGCGTCAACATTGGTTCCTGGGGACAGATCAAGGAATGGAAAGAGGACAAAGATCAATTGGATGTCTTTGGAAATGAACACCGTCATTTATCTCAATTAATAGCTCTTTATCCCGGTAATCAAATATCTTATCATCAGGATAAAAAGTATGCAGATGCTGCTAAAAAGACATTAGAATCTCGCGGCGATCAAGGGACTGGATGGAGCCGTGCATGGAAAATTGCTTGTTGGGCACGATTACTCGATGGCGACCATGCATACAGCTTACTAAAGTCTGCACTCAACCTTTCTACTCTGACAGTAGTCAGCATGGAGAATTCGCAAGGAGGGGCATATGAAAACCTGCTTGATTCCCATCCACCTTTCCAAATTGACGGAAACTTCGGAGCTACAGCCGGCATCGCTGAAATGTTGTTGCAAAGTCATTTAGGTGAACTTCACCTGCTTCCGGCACTACCAAGCAGCTGGGCTGACGGAGAAGTAAAAGGATTGAAAGGAACTGGAAACTTTGATGTCAATATGCAATGGAAAGCAAACCGGCTACTTCGCGCGGAAATTATTTCCAATTCCGGAAGCAAGTGCATACTTCGGACCTCTATTCCTATCAAAGTAAATGGAGTTGCTGTATCAACACAGAAAGAGGGAGCCTATTATATGACAAGTTTCCAAAGTAAAGAAGGGAAAAAGTATCTGATTGAACCACAAAATACACTATAATATATAAGTTCTTCAAGAATAAAAAATGGAGCGTAAATTTAGGTTTACGCTCCATTTTTATATGATATTATATCATTTACAGAATAGCCTTATATATTATAAGGATTATAGTTCTACGATCTTTTCTAATCTAACATTATAAACTAATGCCGAATAAGCTTGGAGATTACCATCATTAGTGCTTGAACCATAACCACTCTGATAGGGAATATACAAAGTCCAAAAATCACCAACTTTCATATACATCAACGTATAAGCCCAGCCGGAAATAACGCCATTCAAAGTAAAATTTGCCGGAGAATCAAAAGCTGTAGGTTCTGTTCCTGTGTAAGTCTGTTGAACTACATCTCCATTGAAATAAGACATACGATAATGTGCACTTACTGTAGAAGTATATTTAGGAGATTCTGTACCCTCTCCCTTTTTTATCTTCTTTACATATATAGTCTGATTATTCGTCGGATCTGGAAAAGCATAAAGTTTCTCCGGATCATCATTAGCCAAAGCTTGATTTTCAGGACTATTACACACACTAGCGATCGAATCTATAAAAGCCACACTACGTGCCTGCCAATTATCATAACGACTCGTCTCTTCCGTCTCACTGCAAGCAGTGAACGCAAGAGCCAGCAATACTAAGGAGAATAAATAGATCTTTTTACTCATTCGTCAAAGGTTTATTGTAAAGTTTTCAATAGAGAAGTGATGCTTACTCTGTCTGCGATGATATTATTCAGTTCAGAGATAGCGACACGCTCTTGCTGCATGGTATCGCGGTTACGCAATGTCACACAGTTATCTTCTAATGTCTGATGATCGACTGTTACACAGTACGGAGTACCAATAGCATCCTGACGGCGATAACGCTTACCGATACTATCTTTTTCGTCATATTGGCAATGGAAGTGGAACTTCAGGCTGTCAATAACTTCACGAGCTTTTTCAGGCAGACCGTCTTTCTTTACCAACGGCATAACTGCCAGTTTCACCGGAGCCAGAGCAGCAGGCAATTTCAAAACAACACGACTTTCACCATTTTCCAGCTGTTCTTCGCAATAAGATGCGCTCATGATGCTAAGGAACATACGGTCAACACCGATAGAAGTTTCGATTACGTACGGAGTATAAGACTCGTTCAGTTCCGGATCAAAGTATTTAATGCTCTTGCCGGAGAACTTCTCATGTTGAGACAAGTCGAAGTTAGTACGAGAGTGAATACCTTCTACTTCTTTGAATCCGAACGGCATCAGGAATTCGATGTCAGTAGCGGCATTTGCGTAATGAGCCAGTTTATCGTGATCGTGATAACGATAGCTTGCATCTCCGAAGCCAAGTGCCTTATGCCATTTCAAACGGATTTCTTTCCATTTCTTGAACCAGTCAAGTTCTGTTCCCGGTTTTACGAAGAACTGCATTTCCATTTGTTCGAACTCACGCATGCGGAAGATGAACTGACGTGCAACGATCTCGTTACGGAAAGCCTTACCAATCTGTGCAATACCGAAAGGAACTTTCATACGACCTGTTTTCTGTACATTCAGGTAGTTTACGAAAATACCCTGTGCAGTTTCCGGACGAAGGTAAATCTTCATTGCTCCTTCGGAAGTAGAACCCATTTCAGTAGAGAACATCAAATTGAATTGACGAACTTCTGTCCAGTTCTTAGTACCGGAGATCGGGCATACGATTTCTTCATCAATAATGATCTGGCGTAACTCTTCCAAGTCACCGTCGTTCAGAGCTTTAGCAAAGCGAGTGTGAAGTGCGTCGCGTTTTTCCTGATGTTCCAATACCCGTCCGTTAGTTGAACGGAATTGAGCCTCATCAAAAGATTCCCCGAATCTCTTGGCAGCTTTCGCTACTTCTTTATTGATTTTATCATCATACTTTGCCAACTGATCTTCAATCAGTACGTCAGCACGATAACGTTTTTTAGAATCCTTATTGTCAATCAAAGGGTCATTGAATGCGTCTACGTGTCCGGAAGCCTTCCAGATAGTAGGGTGCATAAAGATGGCAGAGTCGATACCGACAATGTTCTCGTGCAACAGCACCATGCTGTCCCACCAGTATTTCTTGATGTTATTCTTCAATTCAACGCCCATCTGACCGTAGTCATACACAGCGCCTAGTCCGTCGTAGATATCGCTCGAAGGGAATACGAAACCATACTCTTTGCAATGCGATACAAGCTTCTTAAAAACGTCTTCTTGTGCCATTTTCTTTTCTATATCTATTAATTTGAATTTGCTTTTTTCGTAAAAAGTGCCACAAAGATAGGTATTTATCTCATAAATAAGACAGAGAGGGTATTAATTTATCTTATTTACCCGGCAACTGTCGGCATTCAAATACTTTCTTCAATTTCACTAATGCTCGAATCTCACGTTGGAATGAAATCCCTAAAGAGGACTTTTTCCATTCGACAAGAAACCATTTTTGTAAAACGAATAGCTTTCTTCAATCACTTCCATCTCATCGGCATTCAGCGCATATAATATTTCGCGACAGAATTCCAATTGAGCAGTTCCGTTAGCAGTAACGATATTACCGTCTCGAACGGCTTGTTCTTCGATATAATGCGCATCACCAGTATATTTCTCACCTGCTATATTTTTCAAATATTCGAGCGCATTGCTCGTATGCTTTACGTAATTGAGAAATCCGTGTTTACCGAGAAAAACCGAAGCATTGCAGATTCCGGCAACCAACTTATTTTCCCGAATCATTTTTTCTACTAAAGGAACTAAGGATTCCGTTTCGGGTGAAAACCAGTTATCTCCGCCTACCAGCACCAATCCGGCATAATCTTCGGGCAAAGTCTGGATGTCGTAATCCGGTAAAACCTTGAATCCTCCAATAGAATTTACAGGATCTTTAGTGAGAGAAAGTGTTTTTGTGATATACTTAACCGGTCTTCCGGGTTTTATACCTGCATTTATGCAAACAGCAATATGTGCGGCTTCCCAATCGGCAAAACCGTTTAACAATACAAAAATGAGTTCTTTTTTCATATTTTCCAATCATATTTTAATATGGTTCTTACCCTGAACAAATATAGCTATATTTCATTCAGTGAATAAAACAATATCACTTTTTATCCAATTATTCGTCGACTCCCAAACCTTCTCCCTCGAATTCCGCCAGTTCCATCTCTTTATCCGCTTTTTTCATCTCTTTGGTGAGCATATTTTCGGGCATGTATATATTAAAAGGTATACGCGTACATTTCATCTTTTTCACTTGCCGGCTAAATTCAGGACAGGCAACGAAATAGACACGTGAAACGGATACCTTTCCTGGAGTTACCTGCTCGGGACGTTCAAATCCCGGACTGGTCAATGATGTATGAAATGTACCGAGTCCTTCGATAGTAACCGGCTGTCCAATAGATAACAAACTACGGATAGCATCAACCATTTCCGTCAATATACCATCTATCTGCCCACGATGGAACCCACTCCGTTTTTCCATATACTCGGCAAATTCTCTATTCCGAATCGGATCTATCATTCTTTTAGGTACACCATACCATAATTCCTTTCTTTCTCCCGATGTTAAATCGGCTTTTTTTCTCACTACATAAGGCACTGCCATCGTCTATACTCCTTTCTTTTTTCGTTTATACTCGCGTTTTATCTGACACCCGGGTGTCAATGCCCTTGAGACCCGGGTGTCAAGCATACCAACACCCGGGTGTCAGTGCTCATGAGACCCGGGTGTCAGATAAGTGTTGGCTGCAACAAAATTAAATCTTTATTATAGGAAAACAAAGGAATTCTTCTATATTTGTGCCATCCCTACAATATACTTAAGAAAAACATAAAACTATGATCAAGATTCTTCTACTGATAGACTATTCCAGTGAGTTCGACAGGAAGCTGCTACGGGGTCTTGTACAATACTCCAAAGAGAACGGCCCCTGGTTATTTTACCGCCTCCCCTCCTATTACAGTGCAATGTATGGAGAACAAGGTATTTTGAAATGGGCCAAAGAATGGAAAGCGGATGCCATCATCGGACAATGGAACAATGATACGATTGATTTGCAGAAAGAACTGAATATACCTGTCGTATTGCAAAACTACCATCACCGAAGTGTCACTTACTCTAATCTCACGGGCGACTATAAAGGTACGGGAAGAATGGCAGCTCAATTCTTTGCTAAACGGATGTTTCGAAACTTTGCTTATTTTGGTGTCAAAGGGGTGGTTTGGTCCGATGAACGCAGTCAAGGCTACCGTCAGGAAGTGAAACGTATGGGCGGTGAGTATTTCAGTTTCGAATCTGATAAACAGGAAGATGAAATAAGGATGGAAGTCAGCCAATGGTTACAGGAGCTTCCCAAACCGGTTGCTTTATTTTGCTGCGACGATGCACATGCCCTGTTCATTTCAGAAACTTGCAAAATGACGAATATTCCTATTCCGGAAGAAATTGCTTTATTAGGCGTGGACAATGACGAACTGATGTGTAATATCTCCGACCCTCCTATTTCATCTATAGAACTCGAAGTGGAAAGAGGCGGATATTCTATCGGCAGACTGATTCACCAACAAATAAAAAAGGAACACGAAGGCAGTTTCAATATCGTCATCAACCCTATCCGTATTGAATTACGGCAATCTACGGAGAAACATAATATCAAAGATCCTTATATTCTGGAAGTAGTGAAGTATATAGAGACCCATTACGGTTCCGATTTGACCATAGAGTCTTTGCTTGCAAACATTCCGCTATCCCGCAGAAACTTCGAAGTGAAATTCAAGAATGCACTGAACACCTCTATATATCAGTATATTCTGAACTGCCGGTGTAATCATCTTGCAGATCTACTACTCACAACCGACCGCCCATTGGCCGATTTAGCAATGGAAGTTGGCTTTACAGACTATAATAACATTGCCCGGATTTTCAAGAAATTCAAAGGATGTTCACCTATTGAATACCGGCAGAAAAAGACTAGACAAAGATAAAATAAACGCTTTCTGAAGGCTGTTTTTCGTTTTGACATTAAGATCATTCATGAGAATGACCTACCTTTGTTTTCATACCTTTCGAAATACATTTTAGATATTAATACTATGCGAAGACATACCATAAGAGGAAAAACAAGAACGATTATCTATCCTATTATTATTTATTTGGGGGTCACCTCAATAATGGGGTGCAAAAGATTAAAGATTAACCAGACAAAAAGAAACTGGGAGAAGCTATCCGCTTACTTTACCCCACCACCACTGTACCAGGAAAAATTTGGGACTTACCGCAATCCTCTTTTATTTTACAATGGAGATACAGTCAAAAACGCAGAAGACTGGCTAAAACGAAGAAAAGAAATAAAAGACAAATGGTTGAACCTAATCGGTCATTGGCCGGCCATCATCGCCAATCAAAAACTGGAAATTATAAAAACCACAGAACGCGAAGATTTCAAACAACATTTAGTGCGTTTTTATTGGACTCCTCTGGAACAGACTTACGGCTATTTACTGGAACCGAATAAAAAAGGGAAACATCCTGCCGTTATCACAGTATTCTACGAACCGGAAACTGCTATCGGATGGGGAGGAAAAGCTAATAGAGATTTCGCCTACCAATTAACAAAAAGAGGATTCGTTACTCTCTCATTAGGAACTAGACAGACCACCAAAGATAAGACTTACTCTCTCTATTACCCGACTATTAACAACTCCACTATGCAACCTCTTTCAGTACTTGCTTATGCAGCAGCCAATGCATGGGAAGTATTAGCCAGAGTCGAAAGTGTCGACTCTACCCGAATTGGTATCATGGGACACTCCTACGGCGCTAAATGGGCAATGTTTGCTTCTTGTTTATATGAAAAGTTTGCCTGTACCGTCTGGAGTGATCCAGGTATCGTCTTTGATGAAACCAAAGATAATTATATCAATTATTGGGAACCTTGGTACCTGGGATATTATCCCCCACCCTGGAAAAATATCTGGAGCAACAACGGCAATAACTCTTCAACAGGTGTCTATGCCAGACTATGCAAAGAGGGGCATGATTTACATGAACTCCATTCTTTATTGGCTCCTCGCCCATTTCTCGTATCAGGCGGTTATTCTGATAATGTAGACAGATGGATTCCATTAAATCACTCTGTCGCAGTCAACCGGCTTTTGGGTTATCATCATCGAGTGGCAATGACGAACAGACCCAAGCATGATCCTACTCCCGAATCAAACGAAACCATATATAAGTTCTTCGAATGGTTCTTAAAAAGAAAAACGCCAAAAGAAGATTAACGATGTATTATTCTTCGTTTTTTGAAGATAGTTTTTCGTTTTTGCCACCGCGCATGTCTTTGAAACAGAATACTTTTGTATCATTAACTAGTTAACCGGTCTAAAGAGACTATTGTTAGAAATTAAAATTTCAAATCGACGATCTAATATTTAAAAACTTATCATGCAATGAAGAAAATCAGATGGAATCCAAGGTTAGTAACCTCGTTGTTTATTACTCTTTTAATGTGCACTCTCGATTGTCTTGCACAAGAAGTAATAAAAGGGTTTGTGAAAGATGGTAATGATGAACCATTACCTGGCGTATCTGTAGCTGTCAAGGGTACTACTAATGTTGGTACCATTACAAATGTTGATGGAAAATATAGCATTAATGCCCATAAGAATGACGTATTGGTATTCTCTTATATCGGAATGGTCAGCCAGGAAGTAAAGGTAGGCAATAAGACGAATATCAATATCACTCTTAAAGAAGATGTTTCCTCTCTGGATGAAATCGTAGTAGTAGGCTATGGAACTCAAAAGCGCGGTAGTCTGACCGCCGCTATATCTACTGTCTCCGATAAAGAAATCCTTAAAGCCCCAACCATGGGAATCAGTAATATCATCGGTGCACGTGTTGCCGGTATTTCCGCCGTACAAGCCAGTGGACAACCCGGTGCGGATAATGCCTCCTTGTCCATACGCGGACAAAGTGGTATTATCTATGTTATTGACGGTATCAGAAGAAGCGCAAGTGACTTCAACGGACTCGATCCGAATGAAATAGAATCTGTGTCTGTATTAAAGGATGCATCCGCCGTAGCCGTTTATGGTCTGGACGCAAATGGAGCATTCATTGTCACAACCAAAAAGGGACAAACAGATAAAGTCACCATTAGCTATACAGGTACTGTGGGTATCAGCCAGAATGCAGAAGAACAAGAATGGCTCGACGGACCGGGATATGCTTATTGGTACAATAAAGCCCGTCTTCTACAAGGTGATACGGAAGTATTTACCGTCGACATGGTGCGCAAAATGCGCGAGGGTGTCGACGGATGGGGAAATACCAATTGGTACGATAAAGTATATGGAACCGGTGTTCGCCAACATCACAATATTTCAGCATCAGGAGGAAGTGAAAAGGTTCGTTTCTTCACATCTATCGGTTATCTGGAAGAAAAAGGAAATATAGATAAGTTCAAATACCGTCGAATGAATCTTCGTTCTAATATTGATGCACAGTTGGCTAAAGGACTTAGTCTGTCATTAGGTGTTTCGGGGCGTATAGAAAAACGGGATGCTCCCAAATTTTCTGCCGATCCGGATGATTGGATGAATATTCCCCAACAGGTATGCTATGCTTTGCCATACGTACAGGATACTTATGAATATAATGGGAAAATATACGATGTTTCAACCCCGACTTCCGGCTCTCCGGTAGCTCCTATCGCATCCATATACGATTCAGGATATAACAGGTCCAACCAATCATATATGCAGTCCAATTTCAGTCTGAAATACGACACACCTTGGCTTAAAGGATTAAGTTTAAAATTTCAGGGAGCGTACGACTTAGTTCATGGGATGACTAAACAGTTAACCAAGCCGAATGAAGTCATGATTATGGATTTACCTAATGCAGCCACTACCACACTCACCTACCATAAGGACTACAGTGTGTTGAAAGATACACCTATATTATCCGAATCGGCATCACGCGCCCAAGAGTTCACTACGCAAACCAGTATCACGTACGATAACAAATTTGGAGATCACTCGATCGGAGTATTATTACTGGCCGAAACACGGGAACGTAATAGCAACAATCTCGGTGTAACGGGAACCGGATTAGATTTTATTCAGTTGGATGAGTTGAACCAAATCACAGGATTCACCAAAGAGGGGAAAGAGCAACCTGCTATACCTTCGGGTAGCAGCAGCCAAACACGCGTAGCCGGTTTTGTAGGTCGTTTGAACTACAATTACGCTGACAAATATTATTTGGAAGCTTCACTACGCCACGATGGTAGTTATCTGTTTGGTGGTATGAACAAACGCTGGGTCACCCTGCCCGGTCTCTCTCTTGCCTGGAGAATCAATAATGAAAAATGGTTTCATGCTACTTGGGTAGACAACCTGAAATTAAGAGCAGGTATTGGAAAAACTGCAACCAGCGGTATCCAGCCTTTCCAATGGAGAAATACGATGAGCACATCCCCCAATTCTGTAGTAATAGGCGGAGCCAGTCAGACAGCTATCTATCCGTCCGTATTGGGAAATCCCAATTTGACATGGGCGCAATGCCTCAACTATAATATCGGAGTAGATGTAACTTTATGGAATGGATTATTAGGAATGGAACTGGATGCTTTCTATAAATATGAATATGACAAATTATCTTCCGTAACCGGTTCACACACTCCTTCCATGGGAGGCTATTATTTCTCAACTGCAAACGTTAATAAAGCAGATTATAAAGGTTTTGACGTCACCTTTACACATCAGAACAGAATCGGAAGTTTCAGCTATGGAGCTAAATTAATCTGGTCATACGCATACGGAAGGTGGCTCAAATATGCAGGTGACTCTGAAAACACACCGGAATACAGACGACTGACCGGAAAGCAAATCGGTTCGAAAATGGGATTCATAGCCCAGGGATTGTTCCAAAGTGAGGAAGAGATAGCCAACTCCGCTACTATGCCTGACCGACCGGCTTATCCCGGATATATCAAGTATGTCGACAGAAATGGAGACGGTATTATAACAGTCAATCAAGATCAGGGGTATGTAGGTAAAAGCTCAAGACCGACCCATACAGGTTCTTTCAATTTATTTGGTAACTGGAAAGGATTCGATTTCGATATTTTGGCATCATGGGGACTTGGCAGCGATGTTGCATTAACCGGGGTATATACGGCAAGTGGTTCATCCGGAATCCAAAGTGCTACGGCCTTCACGCGTCCTTTCTATCAGAATGGTAATGCACCAGTCTATCTGGTGGCAAACTCCTGGACACCCGAGAATACAAATGCAGAGTTTCCTTGTCTGGAAATCAATCCGAGAAGTTTGAATAACGGGCTGGCCTCTACATTCTGGTACCGTAACGGAAACTATTTGAGAATAAAAACAGCGCAAATAGGATACAATTTCCCTAAAAAATGGTTGAGTCCATTGGGAGTGGAAGCTCTTCGACTCTATGTCGAGGGATACAACCTTCTGACTTTCAGCGCTGTGTCCAAGTACAACATCGACCCGGAATCTCCAGCTGTAAACAATGGATATTATCCGCAACAAAGGACTTATACACTTGGAGCTAAAATCACATTCTAAAATATACGCTATATGAAAAAGTTATCTATTAATATATCACTCTTCTTTGTGTTGCTGACTTTAAGTTCGTGCAACGACTGGTTGGATGAAGTAAAACAAACGACTACCGTTAGTGATGAAATCATCTGGCAAGATGAAACCCAGGTTGACAAATATGTGAATAGTTTCTACCCCCTCCTGCATGATTACGGTCAATTCGGGGAGGCCCAATTCTACGGAAGTTTTACAGAAAGTCTGACTGACGCATTTAAGTATGGTTCATATACGCTGGGACACAGAGCCGGCCATCCTAATCTTTATGTGCTAACACCGGATGCTATCTCTCCGGATAACTGTCTATACAGTATCTGGCTACGTTCAACAGCATACAAACAGATCCGAGAAACAAATCAATTTCTATCTCTACAAAGAAAATATTCCGAATTTTCAGCAGACAGAAATAAGCTCTGGGAAGCTCAAGTACGCTTTTTCCGTGCATTTGTATATTTCCAGTTAGCCAAAAGACATGGAGGCGTCATCTTATATGATGATCTGCCGGTATCAACTAATAAAGCTCGCAGTAGTGCTGAAGAAACCTGGCAATTCATAGCCGACGATCTTGATTTTGCAGCCAATAATTTACCCAAGGAGTGGGATGCGGCAAACAAAGGGCGTATCACTAAAGGAGCAGCTTATGCACTGAAATCGAGAGCAATGTTATATGCCAAGCGCTGGCAGGATGCCTATGATGCTGCTAATAATGTAATTGCGCTCAAGCTATATGGTCTGACAGACAAATATGAAGATGCATGGAAAGGGAATAATAAAGAAGCGATTCTGGAGTTTGATTATGATGCCGCCAACGGACCTAATCATCTTTTTGACCGATATTATGTACCACAATGTGATGGTTATGACAATGGTTCAACAGGAACTCCTACGCAGGAAATGGTAGAATGTTATGAAAGCAAAAATGGAGAAAAGATAGACTGGACACCCTGGCATGGCATTACTGATGAAACTCCTCCATACGACCAACTGGAACCTCGCTTCGCTGCAACTGTAATCTATAGAGGATGTACCTGGAAAGGGAAAAAGATGGATTGCAGCCTTGACGGAAAGAATGGTGTGTTTATGCCTTACCGGGAACAGGGTACTTCATACGGAAAAACCACAACCGGTTATTTTTTAAGGAAATTGTTAGACGAAACGCTGACAGACGTCAAAAATGGGAAAAGCGCCCAACCGTGGGTTGAAATTCGCTATGCCGAAGTTTTATTGAACAAAGCGGAAGCAGCTTATCGACTCAATAAGATCGGGGAAGCCCAAAGTGCCATGAATGAGGTACGCGCCAGAGTAAAAGTGAATTTACCGGGTAAATCCTCTACAGGCGAGGTTTGGTTCAAAGATTACAGAAATGAAAGAAAGGTTGAACTAGCCTATGAAGGCCATTTATTCTGGGATATGCGTCGTTGGGAATTAGCTCATATTGAATATAACAACTATCGCACACATGGCTTCAAAATTATTGGTGCTACCAATACATACGAATATGTTGATTGCGACGGACAGGACCGCAAGTTTATAAAGAAATTATATGTCCTTCCTGTACCGTCTGAAGAATTGAAGAACAACTCATTGATTGAACAGTATGATGAATGGAAATAACAATAAAACTCTTAGAACAATGAAAAACAAAATTATATCAATCATCCAGGCATTAGTTCTTCTATGGGGAGTAACTAGTTGTCACAGTCCTGAAGAGTTGGGTTCTGACATTCAACGCGAAGGTATCAACAGCATCACTGCATCGTTTCCGAACGATGACAGTAGCGAAAATAGTTTCAAAGGTGAAATAGATTATACCAATCATTCAATCACATTTGTTTTCCCATACAATTATCCCAAATTGTCGGATAATGTATTGCCGACCTCTGCACTAAAACGAGTAAGATTGAGTGCCAGCCTAGCGAATAATGTCAGTGTAACTCCGCCATTACTTTATATGGATCTTACCCAAGACAACTACATCACAGTGAAAGATCAGACCTCTGGGACTAGTATCGAATTCAAAGTAATAGGTGAAATCCGCAAGAGCAACGAATGCAGCATCACCAAATTCGATATTCCTGCCATAGGGCTACTGGGAGTCATTAATGAAAATGAAAAAACAATTTCATTAGTAACCATAGATAATGTAGGGGAGCAGATAGCAAACATTGATATCTCGCATGGAGCAACTTGCAATCCCAACCCCGAAACAGAGGCACTAGACTATGAACAAGAACAGACTATTGTCGTTACAGCACAGAATGGCATAGATAAAGCGACATATACGGTGAAAAAAGATATTCCGCAAAAAACTGTTGCAGGTATCCGCCAAGGAAGCGGTAAGTTATTATGGTCTAAAAGACTATCTGAAATCAGCGGTATTCTACTACCGGGTAAAGTAACCGGACTTGCAGTAGTCGACAAATATGTTGTCATCAACGAACGTGCCAATGATCGTGCCATTTACTTAAATAGCCAAACCGGAGAAATAGCAGGTTCTATGGATATCAGTCAATTTGCCGGTGATAATTCAAACTTCCATGCAACAGCAGACCGGGGAAATAACATTTTATTCTGCAGCTATACTCCATCAGGAGGTACTTTCACTGTATGGAAAGCTAATGGAGTGAATGAGAAACCACAGAAATATATTGAATATAAAACTGGCACTAATATAAGATTCGGCTGGAAGATTTCTATCCAGGGGGATTTGGACGCCAATGCCCTTATCACAACTCCTGTATTCCAGAAAGACAGTAAAGTGCAGTTTGCCCGCTGGCGTGTCGTAAACGGTGTCTTACAAACGCAGGATCCGGAATTTGTCATTATGAGTTCCTCTCTACTGACTTCAAACTGGATTAAATGGGCGGATGTGATTTATACCGATGACACCGACACTCAAAGTGACTATTTCTTGGCCAGCCATGTCACAGACACTTCCGCCAAACGCTATTTCTACTGGTTTAAAGGAACAGACAATAGCATAAAAGCTGCAAATACAGGTGCTCCAGGTAACACAATTATCAATGCTGTAGACTATGCTGTGTTCAACAAAGTTCCTTATGTCATTTACAATCAAGTAAATAGTTTCAACTATGCCGTAACAGGTTCTGATGCTGTCCGTATGTATGACCTTAGCAGCGGTTCATTCGATAACCAGATAGTAGTATGCCCGGACAAGATATATGGAGGTCTCGAGAATTCTGGTCAGAACACCGAAGGAACAGGAGATGTCGTATTCAAAGCAGCCAAAAACGGTTATTATCTATACGTCTATCTCGTATTCTCTAATGGAGGTATCGCCTGCTATCAATATGACTGTATTGATATGTAATATAAACAATCAGTAATCAACCTTATAATATATCACTAAATATGAACTTGAAAAATATATGGATAATAGCAGTTGCAATACTTGTATATGCTTGCAATGCAGAAGAAACAAGATCATGGGAAGTCACTTTTGATCCAAACAAGCCCAAAGATCCAAGTGAACAGAACATTATTAATGTGGCGGCAGGCAAATTCTATAAAATGAATGTTATAGCCAACAGTGCCTACGCTGACAAGGCCCCTCTCGCCCCCTGGACATCCGGCACCAAACTGACGGATGAGGAGACTGGTACCCTTTCAACCAAAAACAGAGGGGTTGGTTGGGATGTACAAACTGTAGAAGTAATAATTGATTTGGGATCATCACGCAGTATCACAGAAGTATCGGTACATGCTATTTCCGATCCGACATCACAAATTGCATTCCCTTCTCAAATAGAAGTATCAACCAGCAAGGACAAAAGCCAATGGGAAAAAGCAGCCTCACCAATTAGCTATTCCGACAGTAACGGAAAGTCGGACGCTTGGGGAAAAACAGACTTTAGTAATGTAACATGCAGATATGTGAAAGCGACTCTCAAATCTTCAGCTTCCACCAGTACGATGATGCTTATCGACGAAATCAAGGTAATGGGAGAATTTCATAATGATATGAAGTACGTCCCCCAAAAAGGATGTTATCATGGAGCATTCCCACCATTATACGGATTCGATCCGGAAGATCGCGAAGGAAGTACTGACCAGTGTGCCGTTGCCTTATTCGAAAAATTGGTAGGAAAGCAACTATCTATGATCTTATGGTATCAGAATATGGAACCAGGACGAAATTTCAGCGAAATGCAAACAGTACGTGAGAAATACTGGGGAAAAAACTATCAGGGCAAATATCGATTCTTCCTTTACGGATGGCTGCCCGTCATTCCCACCCAGCAAATAGCAAATGGTGAACTTGACGATTTTCACAAATCATACTTCGCCGAAGTAGCTGCCCAAAAAGTACGTGACATGGGACCTATCTGGTTCAGGCCAGCCAATGAAATGAATGGAAGCTGGACTCCGTATTACGGAGATCCCACAAACTATGTCAAGGCTTGGAGACGTATGTATAACATTGCAGAACAGTTGGGTGTCACTGCCTACAATGTCTTCGTATGGTCACCCAACAGTGTAAGCATGCCGGGTACGGAAGCAAATGCAATGAAAAACTATTACCCAGGAGATATGTATGTAGATTGGCTGGGAGTAAGCTGTTATCCACCGTCGCTTAGTGCCACTTATCCGGAAGAAAGAAGATATCCGCTCACGCTGATGCAAGGAATCAAGCAGGTATCGGCAGACAAGCCTATCATGATTAGTGAAGGAGGATACTCCAATACATGCGACCACCAGAGATGGGTAAGAGAATGGTTTAAGCTGAAGGATGAAGAGCCACGCGTCAAGGCCGTCGTATGGGAGAATCACGAAAATGCAGAGAATGGTGACCGCCGTCTGCAAAGTGATCCTCTGGCACTTGAACTGTACAAGGAACTCGTCCAGGATCCTTACTGGCTTGATTTGATCCCGGATGCTGTGTACAATGAAATTGAAACAAGAAAGAATAATTCAAAATAATCAAAGACAACAAGTATTTTAGTATGAAAAGACTAACTCCATATAGCTGGCTGATTCTGATTATATTCTCCTCCTGCCTGACCGGTAATAAAGTAGCAAGTACTGATAAGCAGATAGAAAGTTTATTATCGCAAATGACTTTGGAAGAGAAAATTGGAATGTTGCACAGTAACACGATGTTTTCAAGTACCGGTGTTCCAAGGCTTGGCATCCCCGACCTGCACTACTCCGACGGACCTCACGGAGTAAGATTTGAGGGAGTAGCCAATGGGTGGGAATCCGCCCAATGGGATAACGACGCATGTAGCTATCTACCTGCATTAAGCGCCTTAGCATCTACTTGGAACCGTGATCTGGCACAGCTATATGGAGAAGTTCTTGGAGCTGAATGTAAAGCACGCGGCAAGCATTTGAGTCTGGCTCCGGGAGTCAACATTCACCGTTCCTTACTTAATGGACGTAATTGGGAATATTTCAGCGAGGATCCCTTCTTCTCCGGTGAACTGGCTGTTCCATATATACAAGGAGTACAGTCACAGGGAGTAGCCTCTTGTGTGAAGCATTTTGCTCTAAATAGCCAGGCATACAATCAGTACAAAGTGAGTGTAGAAGTAGACGAACGTACCTTACATGAGATTTATCTTCCGGCTTTTGAAGCTGCCATACAACGAGGTGGAGCCATGGCAGCCATGGCGGCATATAACAAGGTTCGAGGGTTGTGGTGTACGGAAAGTCCTTATCTTCTTGATACTTTACTTCGTGATGAACTAGGGTTTGACGGATTAGTCGTATCAGACTGGAATGCAGTCCATAACACAGAGCGAACAGCTCTGTGTGGTATGGATGTCGAAATGGGAACAAGCATCAAAGAAAATGGGAAATATGCTTTCAATAAATATTATTTGGCCGATCCTTTATTGAAGAAAGTACGTAATGGAGAGATTCCGGAAGAAGCTGTCAACAAAAAAGTACGTAATATTCTGAAATTGATGATTCGACTTGATTTAATAGGACAAGCTCCTTATGACACCACAGGTATGGCAGCTAAACTTGCAATACCAACTCATACCAAGGCTGCCAGAAAAATAGCGGAGGAATCATTGGTATTATTGAAGAATTCCAAAGATATGCTACCACTAGACCCGGCACAATACAAGAATGTCGCAGTGATTGGCGCAAATGCAACCGAAGTATTTGCAGCAGGAGGTGGCAGTACAAAACTTAAAGCTAAATATGAAGTTACTCCTTTGGAAGGGCTACAAAATCTTTTAGATGGAAAAGCCCGGATCGAATATGCACCCGGCTATCAATTGAATAAAAAGGCATATAAGGTTGGCCATTGGTTCACGAACGAATTTGATAAATTCGATGAAGAGTTATATAAGAAAGCAATCAATACAGCTGCTCAAGCAGAATTGGTAATCTATATAGGTGGAACCTCCCACGAACATGGTTCTGACTGTGAAGGGTATGATAAACCGAATTTAAAGCTTCCCTACCAACAGGACAGATTATTAAAAGGTATCCTGGAGGTTAATCCCAACACTGTAGTGGTACTAATCTCCGGCGGCCCCGTCGAGATAGGAGAATGGTATAATGATGCTACGGCATTACTGCATGGCAGTTTTCTAGGGATGGAAGGAGGAAACGCACTGGCACGTACATTGTTTGGAGAAGTCAATCCTTCGGGAAAATTGACTACTACCTGGTGTAAGCGTCTGGAAGATATGCCCGATCACGTATTTGGAGAATATCCGGGTATAAACGACACCGTCCGTTTCAAAGAAGGGCTTATGGTCGGCTACCGCTACTTCGATACTTACCGTGTAGTCCCCCAATTTGAATTCGGTTATGGATTATCCTATACCACTTTTACTTATTCAGACATAAAGATGAAACCTGTATGGAAAGACTCGGACACAGAATTTGCCGTATCATTCACCATTACTAACACAGGAAAACGATATGGCCAGGAAATCGCACAGTTATATTTGCATCAAAACAAATGTTCTGTAGAACGCCCGCTTAAAGAATTAAAAGGGTTCACTAAGGTTGGCTTAAAACCGGGTGAATCCAAACAAGTCACTATCAAGTTACCGCGCCGCGCCTTACAATACTACGATACCGAAAGTAAACACTGGAAAGACGAACCGGGTATATTTACAGTATTAATAGGCGCATCGTCACGGGACATCAAATTACAGAAAGATTTCGAACTGAAAAAATAAAAACACATGGGAAACAATAACCTTATAAGCAGCAAAAAGACATACTACATATCAATTGCAATTCTGGCAGGGATGTTCTTTATCTTTGGATTTGTATCGTGGGTCAATGCCATACTGATTCCATACTTCCGCATATCCTGCGAACTGACACATTTCGAATCCTACTTTGTCGCCTTTGCATTTTATATCGCCTACTTTGTAATGGCTATCCCCTCGGGAGTACTTCTCAAGAAAGTAGGATTCAAGCGAGGTATTATGTATGGTTTTATGCTTACCGCCTTAGGAGCTTTCTTATTTGTCCCGGCAGCATTGGCCCGTCAGTTCGAGATATTCCTGGCCGGTCTGTTTTCCATCGGCACCGGATTAGCCATATTGCAAACTGCTGCTAATCCTTATGTCACTATTATCGGTCCTATTGATAGTGCCGCCAGACGAATCAGTATTATGGGAATATGCAATAAATTCGCTGGTATCGTCTCACCACTCATATTTGCTGCATTGATATTAAATGTTACCGACAAGGAGCTTTTTGCCACTATAGAATCGGGGACTTTAGACATAGTCACAAAGAACGCTATGCTTGACGAATTAATACAACGCGTCATTGTGCCTTATGCTGTTCTTGGCGTTATTTTACTGCTTACCGGTATCGGTATCCGTTACTCCATTCTGCCTGAAATCAATACAGACGAAGAAAACAGCACGGAAGATACAGGTAGCCACCATCACACCAGAAAAAGTATTTTCGACTTTCCTTACCTTATCTTGGGAGCAGTGGCTATATTTCTTCATGTAGGAACACAAGTTATCGCAATCGATACAATCATCAATTATGCCAATTCAATGGGTATGGACCTGCTCGAAGCTAAAACATTTCCCTCATATACATTGGCCTGCACTATGATTGGTTACCTGCTGGGTATCCTGTTAATACCGAAATATGTTTCACAGAAAAATGCACTTATAGGTTGTACCATCATCGGATTACTCCTTTCATTCGGAGTTGTATTTGCAGATTTTGAAGTAACTCTGTTCGGTCATCATGCCAATGCCTCCATTTTCTTTCTGAATGCATTGGGTTTCCCGAATGCTTTAATCTACGCAGGTATCTGGCCACTTTCCATTCATGGACTGGGGAAATTCACCAAAACCGGTTCCTCTCTTCTTATCATGGGATTATGCGGCAATGCCATTCTGCCTCTGATATATGGTCATCTGGCAGATATGTATAGTCTGCGTTTCGGCTATTGGGTATTGATTCCCTGCTTTTTATATTTGGTTTTCTTTGCAGTTAAAGGTCATAAAATAGACTCCTGGAAATAAATTAAAAACGAAATAATATGGAAAGACTCATCATAACAAATGGAAAACTCATTCTGCCAACAGGCATAGAAATGGGCCAAATATTGATATGTGAAAATGGAAAAATTGAGCAGATTATTCCCAATGAGAGCTATCAACCGCTCGTCGGTGACAAAGTAATAGACGCCCGTCAGAATTATGTCTCACCAGGATTCATCGACATGCATATCCACGGAGGAGGAGGACATGACTTCATGGATGGCACTGTCGAGGCTTTTCTCGGAGTGGCCGAGACACATGCCAAGTATGGTACCACTGCAATGGTTCCCACCACACTTACCAGCACTAACGAGGAGTTAATGACGACGTTTACCGTATATCGGAAAGCTAAAGAAATGAATGTCAATGGTTCGCAGTTTATCGGTTTACATTTGGAAGGACCTTACTTTTCACCGAAACAATGTGGTGCGCAAGACCCGAACTTCCTGAAAAAACCGCAAGTAGAAGAATATAATGCCATTCTGGAAGCCTCAAAAGATATTATCCGTTGGAGCATAGCTCCAGAGTTGGAGGGTGCTCTAGCACTAGGGAAAACTCTGCAACAACATCATATTCTCCCCTCCATCGCTCATACCGACGCGATTTATGAAGAAGTTGAGGAAGCCTTTACAGCAGGTTATACACATGTGACCCACCTTTATTCGGCTATGTCATCAGTGACTCGCAGAAATGCTTTCCGTTATGCCGGAGTAGTAGAAGCCGCCTACTTGATTGAAGATATGACAGTGGAGATTATTGCCGATGGCATACATCTTCCGAAACCTCTGCTCCAATTCGTATACAAATTCAAAGGAGTTGATAGAACAGCCCTCTGCACTGATGCCATGAGAGGAGCGGGTATGCCGGACGGTGAATCGATATTAGGCAGCCTCAACAACGGGCAGAAAGTCATTATCGAAGACGGAGTGGCCAAAATGCCGGATCGGACAGCTTTTGCCGGTAGTGTTGCAACAACTGACCGACTGATTCGAACCATGGTATATTTAGCCGGTGTTCCTCTCATTGACGCTGTTCGTATGATGACCCTGACGCCCGCCCGTATTCTTCATATTGACAAAGAAAAAGGTTCTTTAGAAATCGGTAAGGATGCCGACATAGTCATTTTTGATAATCAAATAAATATAAATAATACAATATTAAAAGGCCATGTTATCTATACTAAATGAAACTAAGACCAAAGTTTTTCAGCAGGAACAATTAACAGTTCGAATTTTTCCATCCATTCAAGAGATGGGCAGTGTAGCCGCAAAAGAAGTCGGCGACCAAATTTGTCGCTTATTGGAAAGTAAACCGGAGATAAATATGATTTTCGCCGCTGCCCCCTCACAAAATGAGTTTTTGAGTCATCTGATTCATGACAAACGCATCGACTGGACCAGAATAAACGCTTTTCATATGGATGAATACATCGGTATACATCCGAAAGCCGCACAAAGTTTTGGACATTTCCTTAGAATTCGCATCTTTGACAAAGTTCCTTTCAAGAAAGTCAACTATCTGAATGGCCTGGCAGAAAACCTTGAAGAGGAATGTCAGCGATATGCAGAGTTGCTGACTAAGCATCCGGTTGACATCGTTTGTCTGGGAATTGGAGAAAATGGGCATATTGCTTTCAATGATCCGGATGTAGCAGATTTTAATGATCCCAAACTTGTGAAAGTAGTTGAACTGGACCCAATATGTCGCCAACAGCAAGTCAATGAAAAATGCTTCAAGACACTAGACTTAGTACCCAAAGAAGCTTTAACACTCACGATACCGGCTTTACTAAAAGCTGAATGGATGTTTTGTATCGTCCCGTTCAAAAATAAAGCTCAAGCAGTCTATCAGACTGTTTATGGTGAAGTTTCAGAAAAATGTCCGGCCAGCATATTGCGAAGAAAAGAAAATTCTTCGTTATATTTGGACCCGGAAAGTGCAGAAAGAATTAATTTATAAAGGATTATGAAAAACAGAATTTCACTTCTTCTTATACTACTGGCTATCAGCTTCAGTATACACGCACAAAAAGTTATGCGGATCGGAATTATTGGTCTGGACACATCCCATTCCACCGCTTTCACCGAATTGATTAATAGTGGTTCGGATGAGACCTTTTCCAAAGGATTTAGGGTAGTGGCAGCGTATCCGTACGGTTCAAAGACGATTCAATCCAGTTACGAACGAATCCCCGGATACATTGAAAAGGTCAAAGCAAATGGTGTGGAAATCACCTCATCAATAGCAGATTTACTGGAAAAAGTAGACTGTGTCCTTTTGGAAACCAATGACGGCAGAATACATTTGGAACAAGCCGTCGAGGTATTCAAATCAGGTAAGATATGCTATATTGACAAACCTATCGGAGCTACTTTAGGAGATGCAATCGCTATTTATGAAATGGCAGAAAAATACAATGCACCTGTTTTCTCCTCTTCTGCTCTTAGATTTACTCCTCAAAACCAGAAATTAAGAAATGGAGAATTTGGCAAAATCCTTGGAGCCGATTGTTATTCTCCTCACAAGGTGGAACCAACGCATCCGGATTTCGGTTTCTATGGTATTCATGGAGTAGAAACATTATACACAATTATGGGGACAGGATGCGAATCGGTCAACCGGATGTCTTCAGATAGAGGGGATGTAGTAGTAGGACGATGGAAAGATGGCAGAATCGGAACTTTCAGAGCGATTATAAAAGGACCGCAAATTTATGGTGGAACTGCTTATACTTCAAAAGGAGCAGTAGCCGCAGGAGGTTACCAAGGTTATAAAGCGCTTCTTGAGCAGATTCTTACATACTTTCAAACAGGAATTTCACCTATCTCCAAAGAAGAGACAATCGAAATATTCACTTTCATGAAAGCATCCAATATGAGTAAAACAGAGAATGGAAGAATTGTTACATTGGAAGAAGCTTATCAAAAAGGTTGGAAAGATGCCCGAAAACTAATCAAAACTTATAAAAAGTAAGAGAATGAAATCTATATATAAAGGGACTGGCATTATAGCAATTTTATTTATAGTCGTTTCTTGTTCTTTCTCGAAAAAGCAAGCTGCGAATAGGATGGAGACAAATGATATACCCCAATTGGAAATAGTAGTACTCGATCCCGGACATTTCCATGCCAGCCTGCTTCAAAAAGAGACATTGACAGATGTCAGTAACACCATCCGGATATATGCCCCTGAAGGAATAGGCGTCAATCAATATCTGGAAAGCATTGACTCTTATAACCAGCGGGCTGAATCTCCTACGACATGGAAAAAACAAGTATATACCGGAGATGATTATCTCCAGAAAATGCTTGCCGATCATAAAGGTAATGTAGTAGTATTAGCTGGAAACAATCAGAAAAAGACGCGCTATATCATGGAGTCTATCAAAGCCGGATATCATGTCCTTGCCGATAAGCCACTGGCTATCAATCCACAGGATTTCAAATTATTGACAGAAGCCTATCAACTCGCCAAAGAAAAGAATCTTCTTTTATACGATCTGATGACGGAACGATATGATATCCTCAATATCATAGAAAAAGAGCTTTTGCATCAGACGGAATTATTCGGAGATTTACAAAAAGGTTCACCGGACAATCCATCTGTCATCATGGAAAGCGTACATCATTTTTTCAAGACTGTTTCCGGCAAACCATTAATTCGCCCGGCATGGTATTATGATGTAGAGCAACAAGGAGAAGGCATTGCAGATGTTACAACACATCTGATCGACCTCATCAACTGGCAATGTTTTCCTGATGAAACGATTCATTATCTATCGGATGTCATTGTGAATACTGCCAAACACTGGCCAACTCCAATTACATTAGCAGAGTTCAGTCAATCGACACAGGTCGATTCTTTTCCCGCTTATCTTAACCGATACATAAAAAACGATGTATTGGAGGTGATGGCAAACGGAAGTCTCAACTATACCGTTAAAGGGATTTGTATAGGAATGAAAGTCACATGGAATTATACTCCACCCACTAACGGAGGAGATACATTTACTTCCATAAAGAAAGGAAGGAAAGCCACTTTAAAAATCGTTCAGGATGAAAAAAATGGATTTGTAAAAGAGCTATATATACAGAAAGAACCGGACATTGACAATCGGACATTTGAAGCTCAATTGCAAAAAACAGTGGAACAGCTTCAAATAACTTATCCGTTCTTATCTGTCAAAAACAAAAAGAATGGAACTTATCTGATTGACATACCACAGGAAAAACGATTAGGACACGAAGAACATTTCAGCAAAGTGGCAAAGGCTTTCCTGCATTATGTACACAATCAGGATATGCCGGAATGGGAAAATGAAAATACACTAGCCAAATATTACATTACTACTACTGCTGTAGAAATGGCAAAGAAAGGAAACAAATAAACAAAACAATAGGTGTTAGAAACAAGATGCAAATATTATGAAAATGAAGCCATGTTTCATGGCTTCATTCCTCATATCATGGGGACCCGATTCGATATCCTGCTCATTCATTCCGATATCGACCGATTGAATACACTTTGGGCAGATATCACCTATGAGCTGGAGCGATTGGATAAAATATTAAATCGTTTTGATCCTCATAGTGAAGTTTCCAAGATTAATAATCATGCTTCTCAAAGCAAGATTCAAATCAGCAAAGAGATGGAATCAATCTTACAGCTTTGCTCATACTATTATGAGACCACTTCACACTTATTCGACATTACATTAAAAGACTTCTCCAGAATACAACTTCATGAACATTCATGCATCTCCTTTATATCTCCTGATATTTCACTTGATTTTGGAGGTTTTGCCAAAGGATATGCTTTGAAGAAAATAAGAAAATTCATTGAACAGGAGAATATTAGTGATGCATTTGCTAATTTTGGAAACAGTTCGATCCTGGGTATGGGACATCATCCTTATGGAGATTGTTGGAAAGTCAGTTTTCTAAACCCATACAATCAGTCTCTTCTAAAAGAATTCGATCTGCAGGATACAACATTATCCACTTCCGGTAATACGTTACAATATACCGGACACATTATGAATCCGCTTACAGGCATATTTAATGAACAACGAAAGGCAAGTTCTATCCTGTCCCCCGACCCGTTGGAAGCCGAAGTTCTTAGTACGGTCTGGATGATTGCCAATGAACAGGAACAAAAAAAGATTTCAGAAAAGTTCAATAATATACAAGCAACCCTATACAATTTATGATATGAAAGAACATAAAGAAAAAGGAGTAGACTTAGGACTCAGACAATTCATCAAAAGCCTGGGATACGTTGCCGGAGGAACCGCATTATTGGCGACCACCCCTTGGCTGACTTCCTGTACTCCGGAGAAACTACAAGAGATCAAGCATGAGAAAGCACGAATCGCTTTGATTGGTACCGGGTCCAGAGGACAATACCACATCCATAACCTCAAAGAAATACCTCATGCACAAATTGTTGCCGTATGTGATAATTATGCACCCAATCTTCAACAAGCATTGGAACTTTGTCCGGATGCAAAGTCATATACGGATTACCGCAAACTACTGGAATCGAAAGACATCGATGGAGTCATCATATCCACACCACTAAACTGGCATGCACCTATTGTATTGGACGCATTAGCTGCCGGCAAACATGTCTTTTGCGAGAAAGCAATGGCACGTACCCTTGACGAGTGCAAGGCTATCTATGACACTTACAACCAGTCAGACAAGGTTCTCTATTTTTGTATGCAGCGAATGTATGACGAGAAGTACATCAAGGGAATGCAGATGATCCATTCCGGTCTCATCGGAGATGTGGTAGGTCTTCGCTGTCACTGGTTCCGTAATGCAGACTGGCGTCGTCCGGTTCCTTCACCAGAGCTGGAACGCAAGATTAACTGGAGATTATACAAAGAGAGCTCCGGAGGATTAATGACGGAATTAGCATGCCATCAGTTGGAAGTTTGTAACTGGGCAGCCAAAAAAATACCGGAATCCATTATGGGAATGGGTGACATTGTATACTGGAAAGACGGACGAGAAGTTTATGATAGCGTCAATGTCACTTACAGATACTCGGATGGAGTTAAGATCGCATACGAATCATTGATTTCCAATAAGTTCAACGGAATGGAAGACCAAATTCTGGGAAGTAAAGGAACCGTGGAAATGGCAAAAGGTATTTATTATCTGGAAGAAGATCATTCAACTTCGGGTATCCGGCAACTGATTGACCAGGTAAAAGACAAGGTCTTTGCCGCTATCCCGACAGCAGGTCCTAGTTGGCGACCAGAAACAAAAATGGAGTATACACCACACTTTATCATTGATGGAGATATCCACGTAAACAGTGGTTTGAGTATGATCGGAGCAGACAAAGACGGTTCGGACATTATCCTGTCTTCTTTCTGCCAGTCATGTATCACCGGAGAGAAAGCACAGAATATAGTTGAAGAAGCATATTGTTCAACGGTTCTTTGTTTACTTGGAAATCAGGCCATGGAAGAACAACGCCACATATTCTTTCCTGACGAATATAAAATACCTTATATGAAATTCTAAACCATGAAAGATATTATCATCACATCCCAAAAGCTGAAACGAGAAAGAAATATCTATCTTCTAAGTTTCATACTTGCGTTTATCGTCAATGTTATTGCAATCATTGTCTATTCCCGACCATGGATCGAAGTAATTTCGCAAATCGGATATGTGATTGTCATCAGCATTTTCATTTATTTCATCCTATGGATTCCCCGGGGAATTCTTAGCGTCCTGATCCGTCTTTTCCGAAGAAAAAAATAAGAAATTTACGTTTTTTGAGGGAGAATTGACGGAAATACTCATTCATATATCCTAATAACAACCTAATTTTGAAGAAAAATAGATACTATGACAACAAGAAGAGATTTCATCAAAAAAACAGTAGCAGGTACAGCTGCACTTTCTTTAGGAAGCATACTTCCAGGGTTTGGTTCCAGCCGATATCAAGATATTCTGGGGGCTAATGAGAAAATACGTATCGGAGTTATTGGCGTAAATTCCAGAGGCAGTGCTCTCGCGCAAGGATTTGCCAAACAACCCGATTGTGAAGTAACTTACATTTGCGATGTAGACTCAAGAGCACTTGAAAAATGCCAGGCTGCGATTCACAAACTGACCGGACGGACTCCAAAAGGAGAAAAAGACATACGCAAAATGTTAGAATCCAATGAGTTTGAGGCAGTAGTAATCGCCACTCCGGACCATTGGCATGCTAAGGCAGCCATTATGGCTATGCAAGCCGGCAAACACGTTTATCTGGAAAAACCAACCAGCCACAATCCGGCAGAAAATGAAATGTTGGTTAGAGCCACTTTAAAATACAATCGAATCGTTCAGGTTGGCAATCAACGCAGATCATTCCCGAATGCAATCAAAGCGATGGAGGAAATCAAGTCCGGCACCATCGGAAAAGTGAGATATGCCAAATCATGGTATGTCAACAACCGTCCTTCTATCGGAACAGGTAAAGTCATTCCCGTACCGGATTATCTGGACTGGGATTTGTGGCAAGGCCCTGCCCCTCGTGTACCCGATTTCAAGGATAACTTCATTCATTACAACTGGCACTGGTTCTGGAACTGGGGAACTGGAGAAGCTTTAAATAACGGTACTCACTTTGTCGACATGCTTCGCTGGGGACTAGGTGTGGATTATCCAACCAAAGTAGATTCGATCGGAGGACGTTATCGTTTTCAGGATGATTGGCAGACGCCGGATACACAGCTTATCACTTTCCAGTTTGGCGACGAAGCATCTTTCTCCTGGGAAGGACGTAGTTGCAATACGATGCCGGTAGACGGATATGGAGTTGGTACTGCATTCTATGGAGATACGGGCACTCTTTTTATTGGTGGCGGTAACGAATATAAGATAGCAGATATCAAAGGCAAAACGATCAAGGAGGTAAAGAGTGATTTGAAGTTTGAAACCGGAAATCTCCTAAATCCTTCAGAAAAGCTGGACTCTTTCCACTTCCGGAACTGGTTTGATGCTATCCGCAAAGGTACTAAGTTAAACTCCGGAATTGTAGATGCCTGCATCAGTACCCAGTTAGTACAATTAGGTAATATCGCTCAGCGCGTCGGCCATTCATTACAAATCGATCCGGGAAGCGGCCGTATTCTCAACGATTTGGAAGCTAATAAGCTTTGGGGAAGAGAGTATGAAAAAGGCTGGGAAATACGAGTTTAAGTCAGTCTATCCCTCTCACTTTTAATAAGTTATTTAGAGATATGGTGTTCAAATACCATATCTCTTTCTGTTATACAAGTAGCCTCCCTGCAGTCGCTACAGCCTCATTCAAAGGAACCACCCCACAAAAAGAGCAAAGAAACTCCCCAACTGTTCTTTAAAAGTGCGAAGAGCCAATTCTATATGCTTCTCAACGGTACGAATAGAAATACCGAGTTTATCAGCAATCTCTTGGTTAGTCAGGGATTTGAAACGGCTAAGACAAAACACACTCCTACGTTTAGGCGGCATCGTATCAATCACACTTTGTACTGCTTCACGCAATTCACGATAGTCCGTAGTTGGCTCATCCATACTTGAAGATTGCTCCAATGTCATCATGTCTTCCGTTAACACAACATGGGTATTGTATTTGGCCCGAAGATAATTGAAAACCTCCCGTTTGGAAAGTACATAAATATAGTTCTTGATTGACATCGTTTCATCCAAAGCTTCACGATGTATCCAGATCTTCATAAATACATTCTGGATAATATCTTCTGCTGCCCCTGCATCCTTCAGCATACCTCTGGCAAAAGCAAAAAAGGTGGGATAATAACGATGAAACAGGGTCTCATAGCTCCCTATATCCCCTTCTCTCAACTGCCGTAACAACAGTTGTTCTTCAGTAATAGAAGATAAATCAGTTTTATTCATCGTTTATTTCGAAAAAGATTTCTAGGCAACAAAGCTATAAATAATATAGAAGATATACCAAACCCTATTTAAAATCACATCATATTGTAATATGTAAGGGAGGAGTAAACAGGAAATAGTATGCTTCTGATGACAAAACTATGAAATTAATATGAAAAATTCAAGTCTTATTGAAAATAGTGATGATTAAAAAAAAAAGTTCAAATCCGATTACGTACCCCCTCCAAGTGATGTGTTCTTCATTATAGAAACGAGTTATAAATAGCGCGCTATTAACCATTGAATCAAATTATTTAAAAAACATGAGAAATTTTCTACTTTTATTCTTGCTACTCATGCCTGTGATTGGCAGTTGCACCGATGACTATGATGACTCGGCTGCCTGGAAGGACATTGATGGAATCTACAAAGATCTCGATCAACTGAAAGAGAAGCTAAACAGTTTGCAACTACAAGCGAATGCGTTGAGCCAAATTGTGAAAGGAGGAGCAATCACCTCTGTCACAGAAGCTGCTAATGGCGGTTATGTCATTTCTTATAAAGGAAGTGACAATGTAGAGCATAGCTTCACCATCGCTACCACCGATCAAATGGTTTCCAGTCCGATTATCGGAATACAAGAAGAAGCCGGAACTTATTACTGGACTACTACCACCAAAGGACAAACAACTTTCCTGTTGGATACCAACAAACAAAAAATCCCAGTATCGGGTAGCGCTCCTCAAATACGAGTGGATGAGAATGGATATTGGGTTATCAATGGCCAGCAGATTCTCGACAGTAACCAAAAGCCGATTAAGGCCGAAGGTAAAACGGCTTCACTGATTACTAAAGTGGAAATGAACGATAACGGAACTGCTTCAATAACACTAGGCAACGGAGAAATTCTATCGGTCAGTACCTTTACGCTATTTAATGTAGAATTTAAGAATGCAGATCAACCTGCCATTTCTCCTATTATTATAGAGGAAGGAACGAAAAGCCTTACCTTAAATTATAATATTATCGGGAAAAAGGCAGCACAAACACTGGTGCTCATCACACGTAGCGACGATGGAGTAGAAGTCAAGTTGAATAGCAGCAATAAAACACTGGCTGTTACCTTTACCGATGATTTTGAAGAGGGAGTAACCATGATTATGCTCTATGATACTGAAGATAATGTATTAATCAAGCCGGTACGCTTTACTCTACCAATCGTCGAAAACGGAGGCATTGCTACTGCAACAGACTTTAAAGCATTTATAGATGCGGTCACGAATGGAGGTAGTTTACGTAAATTCAAAGACACAGAAGGAAACGTAATCCTACTGAATGATATCGATATGAAAGATATTACACTGACGAGCGGTGCAGGAAGTAAAGTTACAAGTAATACTACCAGTGCTAATACAAAAGTAGTTTATACAATCGGCGAGCAAACCTTCAACGGGGTATTTGACGGTAAAGGACATTCAATTAACAACCTAACTTGTACGTATAATCTTGAAGACGGCAATATCGCCCACGGATTATTTAATTCACTCGGCAGTTCGGGAATTATCAGAAATTTAGTGGTTTCCGGTAATGCCACCATTACGGGTAAAGCTCCGCAAGGGGCAGCTATTGGCGGATTGGTAGGCTATTGTGAAGGAAGCATACTGGCATGCACCAATAAAATAGACTTATCCTTTGAAGGAACAAACGCCGCTAATATCGGTGTTCGAATGGGAGGTTTGGCTGGCGTACTGTATGGAAATAAAATAGGCGACACTACACAAACAAATGGCTGTATAAATGAAGGCAACCTGACTTGCGGCAATATTGTCAACACGGCCTCCGGGGCCTATTCCGCTTTCAACCAGGGAGGAATTGCGGGATATATAGAAATTGATGAAGCCTATATCGGATATGCAATCAACAAAGGAAATATCAGTGCACCTTCCGGACGTGGCGGAGGAATCGTAGGAACTTTACAGGAAGGAACGATTGAAAACAGCACTAACGAAGGACTTATTCAGGATGACGTGAACGATGTATTTGCCTCAAACTCCAAACGATATAATGTGAAACGTATCGGAGGACTTGCAGGGGGAATCAACACAGATAAATACCTCAAGAATTGTATTAACAACGGAAACGTCTACTCTCAAAATGGAAGTCGTGCAGGCGGATTCGTCGGACACAACGCCGGATTTGTGCAATCATGTACAAACAACGGAATCATTCTGTCGGATGCAACCGCAGACGGAGCCAACAAACATGGAGCCGGATGGGCTTGTGGCTATAGCGGTACAAAAACTGGCACAGACTATATCACAGACTGCCACATCGGAGGCAAAATCGGAGATTACAGTGTTTACAAGAACAATCCGGAAGATGCTCCGGTTGCCACTTACAGCAATGCCGTCCGCCACGGAGCTTTCTCCAAAGAAGCTAATAACTTCTCTAATCAGGATGAAGCATACTATGACTGGCAGGTGACCGAAGACCGCGAATTGGCATCGGGTATCGTATACAAACACTATTCTTTCACCAATTTCAATCAGAATATCTATGCTATCGAAATTGATATGAACAATCCGAAAGTGACGTTCGAAACAGCCATGGCAGATGAGATCTGCCCGAATCCTAATGGTAACAACAACTCTAATAATGGTAAAATTCTTCGCGAAACATTGTCGGAGACTTGTGTCAGACGAAGAGGAGAAGGAAGAAATATCGTCGTAGGTATCAATACCGGCTTCTTCAATTCTCACGACGGCTTCCCCAGAGGAATGCATATTGAAGAAGGAGAACCTGTATTCGTCAATAATCCGTATGTGCGTTCCACTTTGACCAATCATGTCTGGGGATTCACCTTCTTTGACAACCGTTCCATCAGTTTCGAAAAGAGAGACTTTACAGGTAAATTGAAAGTCGGAACCAAAGAATATGAATATTATTCAGTCAATGACACCATTGTCCGCTTGAGTGGCAAGCCATCATACGATGCAAATTTATACACTTTCAGATATGTGAAAGAGCCTCATCCGGGGTTGACCAACCCAATAGGAACCAAAGCTTTGTTTATCATAGGCAAAAATAACCAACCATTGAAGGTTAATTCCGGTGATTTTGAAGCTACAATTACCCAAATCATTGACGGGCGAAGCACTACTGTAGAAGCTCCATACGTAATAGATAAAAATGAATGGGTATTGCAAGTGACAGGTGACAAAGCCAATAAGCTGGCTCAAAGTCTGAAAACAGGAGATAAAGTACAAATTAGTGCCGAACTTAAAATAGGCAGTTCTACCGATCCGATTAAAGTACATAATTCCAGCATGTATCGCTACGTGTACAATGGTATATACTCCGCTCCTCCCAAGAAAGAAGATGCAGAGACAATCAACCCGACTACTAATCTTGGAATGACACAAGATAAATCGAAGGTAATTATATTCTGTGTAGACGGAAGAACAGATAACGACAGAGGACTTGATTTTTATGAAGCTTATCGTGTCTGCAAAAAGTTGGGGTTATATGATGTAATCCGTTTCGATGGAGGAGGTTCTACGGTAATGTGGACTTATGAAAATGGTATCGGAAAAGTAATCAATCATGTGTCGGATGCGAATGGTGAAAGAAGCTGCATGAACTATCTGCATGTCAGAGTACTTGAATAATGAATCAAACGAATGTTAATCACTGAATATATGAAAAAGTTTATAAGTATATCATTATTTATATCTGCCTGCTTTCTAGGAAGTTGTAGTTCTTACGACGACGAACGAATTTGGCAGGACCTCAACGAAATAGAAAAAACGATTGGAGATTATGAAGCTCAAACCGAAACATTGACTGCACAAATGGCCTCACTGTCCAAAGTGCTCGGAAGTTCGTTTATCACTTTAATCAGTCAGGATGCTGATGGTAACTACATAATATCTTACAGCGACGGTGGTGGGGAAACCCACACCGTTACCATCGCCACCCAAGGAGATGTTATCAAATTCCCAATCATCACAGCAAAGCAAGATAGTGACGGTAAATTCTACTGGGCACAGACTACTGATAAGGGGAAGACTTACACATTCATCCTTGACGGTGACGGAAAGAAATTCCCGATTGGCGGAACGATGCCTGACGTTAAAATAAACGAGAATGGTTACTGGAGTGTGAACGGTAGTAGTACCGGTGTATTGGCTAATGATTTAAGTAATATGTTATTCAAATCAGCCTATATCGATGATAAAACAGGAGAAGCCGTATTTATTCTGGCAGACGGCCAGGAATTGCGGATGAGTTTGCAGGAAGCACTCGGCATCCGCTTCAACAGTCCGGCATACAACGCAGTAACAGACTATACCACTCCCGTAAGTATCCCATACGAAATATATGGTACACAGTCGGAAAATGCATATGTAGACTTGTTTACTGCCTACAATATGGAAGTCAAAATAGACAAGATCTCTTCCACCCTTATCGCCACCATGAAAGAAGGGGCAACTGAAGGGAATATCCTGTTACTGGCAAGTGCTGGTAATAATACCGTATTGAAACCGATATACTTCACATATGGTACCGCTATTCTGGACGAACCAATATACCAAGGTCATGTAGGACCTATCCAACTTAAAGGTACACAAATGAATATTGAGATGCAAATATCTGCGAACATATCCTATCAAGTCAATACAGAAAATGAGTGGATCACCTACAACGGGACCCGCGCACTGGTTACAACCACACACGCTTTCACCATTCTGGCCAATGAAACAGGTGACGAACGTACCGGAAAAATAACATTCTCCAACTCGCTGTATAATATTTCTTCAAGCATTGATGTGATACAGGAAGCAAAAGAAGTGGAAGCTAAGGGAGGAATCAGTACGGCCACTGATTTGGTTAACTTTGCGAAAGCCGTTAATAATGGAACAAGTACTTCCCGTTGGCAGAATGATGCCGGAGAAGTAGTTTTGCTGAATGACATTGATATGTCATCCGTGACCAGCTGGACACCGATAGGCGACATAGATGCTTCCAACTATACAACTGCCGAACCTTACGTTTCCGTACATCCGTTTACCGGAACCTTCAACGGACAAGGTTACGCCATCAAGAATCTGAATTGCAGTGCAGATATAACGAACGGAGGGCTGGCATATGGCCTGTTCGGTTCAATAGAAAACGCAACGGTCAAGAATTTGGCTTTAGGAGATGCTGGTACCACTACTATTTGGATCATGAGCGGAACAGCACCTAAATATACTGTTATCGCTCCTCTTGTTTGCTTCGCCAAAAATTCAGTAATAGAGGGCTGTACTAACTATTATAATATCGACTTCACAGCCGATAATAAATCTGGAGAATTTAACGCACTTTCCGGTCTGGTAGGTGCTATTATAAATACGACGATTGGAGGAGAATCCAAAGCACAAGGTTGTGCCAACAGAGGATTTGTCCGCACAGGACGCATCAGTAATACAGGCAATGGAGGTACGGGCATGCAGACTGCCGGAATCTGCGCCTTCATGGCTAAAGCAGAAGGTGGCAAACTGAATTACTGTACTAACTATGGTGATATTAGTTGTCCGAGTGGAAGAACAGGCGGAATTGTAGCAACACTGATGTATGGCAACATTTACAACTGCGACAATAGAGGAACCATCGAAGATGATAAGGTAGGACAATTCGAAGGTAAAGAAGCGAGCATAACCTACAATTACAAACGTATGGGTGGAATTGTGGGAGGTACGGATGACCTGAAAACGAAACCAGAATGTACAGTAGAGTCCTGCACAAATTATGGAAATGTCATGACTCACCTAAGTGTCCGCACCGGAGGTATCATCGGTCACTCCAACATACAGATTATCGGCTGTGTAAACAAAGGGGCTGTTCTGGGAGATGTATTTACCGAAGGAAATGGAACCAACAGACATGGTCCGGGGTGGTTATGTGGTTATTCGGGTGCTTCTACTGCAACCTGGACTAATTGCAAAGCTTGTGTATGCGGAGGTTATGTCGGTGATTACAGCAAGTATAAGGACGATCCCACTTCTGCACCGGATGCCACCAACGAGAATGCATTCTGCCATGCAAACCAGAATTTCGATCCCAGTATTAATTTCTAAAAAACACAAGATATGAAAAGAATATATTTTTTCTGTTCGTTGCTTCTTTCCCTCCTGCTAACCAGTTGTGGGGATTATGACGACTCCGCGATTCAGAATAAGCTCAATGATTTCAAAGAGCGAATAACTGCTCTTCAAACAAAAGCGAATAAACTCAACGAAGATATTTCAAAGCTGAGCTATCTGACGGAAGGAAATGTTATCACCTCCGTTACTCGGAACTCGGATGGACAATATGTCATTACCTACAAAGATAGCAATAATGAAGAAAAAGCAGTCGTCGTAGCAACCCAGGAAGATGTAATAGAAGCTCCGATACTAGGTGTACGCCTCAGCGATGATGACCAATTGTATTATTGGACTACAACCATTGACAATGAAACAAACTGGCTCACTGATGATGCCGGGAAAAAAGTCCCAGTCTGCGGCTATACCCCCGAAATGGGGGTAAACGCCGACGGTTACTGGACAGTCAACGGTGAAGTCCTTAAAGATAGCAAAGGCACTCCTATTACAGCTACTACCGACGCGACTGCCATTTTTAAGAATATATCCAAAACTGACGATGGATATCTCAATATCACATTGGGTAACGGAGAAACCCTTACATTGGAAGTATTCAATTCACTGAATCTCAATTTGAAAGCTGAAGCGGTTACCAAGGTGACTGACCTCGCCAGTCCTCTGAAAATTGAATATGAAGTGACGGGAACATCAGCAGGAGACGCGATAATTACTATTGCTCAGGCAGTAAACGTTAAAGCAACACTCGACAAAGAGACTCATACTCTTACAGTGACATTCGAGAATAATTTTGACGAAGGTCATGTCATCATCACAGCCTACGATCTTCAACATCTTGTGCTTCGCCCTCTTTTATTCAAAAAGAATTAATCCTTAAAATGATATGAATATGAAAAAAAGAATTTTATTCGCCGGACTTCTGCTCTTGCTGACTCTAAGCACTTTTGCAGCCACTCCTGTCACTTCGGGCAAGACAAATGCGCAAAAGATAGTAGAAGCCATCCACAACCCGAAAACAGACTATGTAGTAGTAGTGTCTCACCGGGGAGACTGGAGAGATTACCCGGAAAACTCGATCCCCGCCATTGAATCAATTATCCGAATGGGAGTTGATGTTATGGAACTGGATCTGAAGCTAACAGCCGACAGTGTACTTGTCCTCTGCCACGACGGTACCATTGACCGGACTACTACAGGAAAAGGCAGAGTCAGCGACGTAACTTACGATTATATCAAAAACTGTTTCCTGAAAACTGGACATAACTGCCCTACCAAATACAAGATGCCGACTTTAAAAGAAGCATTGGCTGTTTGCAAAGACCGTATAGTGGTTAATATAGACCAAGGGTATCAATATTATGATTTAGTGATGGCTATTACAGAAGAACTGGGAGTCACAGAACAAATCCTGATTAAAGGCAAAAAACCGGTAGATTTTGTAGATGCACAGGCAAAGAAGTATAAGCACGCTATGATGTACATGCCCATTATTGATATTAACAAACCAAGCGGACAGGAATTATTCCGCCAATATATGGACAAAAAAATCGTCCCTTTGGCTTATGAAGTATGCTGGCAACAAGAAACTCCGGAAGTAAGAAAATGTATGAAGGATATCCTTGCCCAAGGTTCCAAAATCTGGGTAAACACCCTTTGGGCCTCGCTCTGCGGAGGTGAAGAAGCTGGTATATACGATGACTACGCTTTTGAACACGGGGCAGAAGTTTACCAAAAGGTGCTAGATTTCGGTACATCCATCATACAAACCGACCGACCAGAGTTATTAATCAGCTACCTGAAGAAAATCGGACGCCACGATTAGCCTCTCGAAGTTATTACTCTATTTATCAGATAAAGAAACATGAGAAATTTTATATTGCTCCTTCTGACTTCACTATATTAAATAAAAACAAGTGCTTATGAATATGAGATCAGATTAAGAATACGAATCTATCCCCAATAGAATATCTTATTCGGAAATAATCAACATAATATACTCACAGATAAAGAAAAAAAATGCATTTTTGTACTTTAAACAAATACGCTATGAAGATAACTAACGACATATTAAAAGATTATTTCTACGATAAGTGTTCTCACGAGGAAGAAATAGAAATCCAAAAGTGGTTGACAGAAAATGACAATAACCTGATGGACCAGAGTTTCCGTGAGATTATCTCTGAAATTCAAATAGAGGACCGTGAGTTATCTCAAAAAGCCTTTCAGAAATTTCAAAAAGCTATTCAACCCAAACAGGTTCGTACACTACACCCAAGGCTTCAGCACTCAATCCGCTGGATGCAGCGTGTAGCAGCCGTCCTTTTTATACCACTTTTGTTTTTAGCCGGATATTTACTTCTTGACAAGAAGGCAAATACACACTGGAATGATATCACCGTACCACACGGTATGCATCAGACACTCACTCTTTCGGATGGAACGAAGCTCCACGTCAATTCAGGCACGCGGGTTATTTATCCTTCCGACTTCACAGAAGATAAAAGAGAAATCTTTGTCAGTGGAGAGCTCTTTGCCGATGTGGCAAAGGACCCGGACAAGCCTTTTATCATTTCTGCCGGTGACGTCCATGTGCAGGTACTGGGTACAAAGTTCAATCTCCGTGCCTACGAGAATATTGAGACGGTAGAAGTCGCACTCGTAGAAGGTTCGGTACTGTTCAAAACTCCGACTCATCCTAATGAGATTCTGAAAAAAGGAGAAATGATCCAGTACAACCGTGCCTCACAGAAAATTGTTCGTGAAACATTCCTTGCCAATCTGTACAAGTGTCCGTCAAAAAGCGAAGGATTCTATTTCAGTAATCTTCCCCTTAGTGATATTGTGAAGGAACTGGAATATTATTTCGATACCAGAATCATCATATTAGATCAAAAGTTAAGCGACAACACGTACATTGCTTATTTCACTAACGGGGAAACTCTTGACGAGATTTTATCCAATCTCAATACAGACGGACAAATGTCCATAACCCGGAGTCAGGAAGTAATCATGATTACTTCTGCAACTCCATAAATTTAGCAGTAGTATAACCTGATATGAAGCAAACTAATATTTATAAAATATATATATCGACAATCTGGTTTGCTTGTGTGATGATATTTTTCTCTCAACCTATTCTAGCACAAGACATAACCTTACAATTAAAGAATGTTACTGTAAAAGAAGCGATAGAAGCTTTACATAAGACCAAGAATTATTCAGTTGTAATCAAATCTTCCGAGATCAACATGAGTAAAAAGGTGTCAATCAATGCCAATAATGCGCCTATCAAGGTCGTTTTGGATCAGATATTCGTGGGACAGAATGTTAGCTATACCATCAACGGACATAGCATCATCATCAGTAAAAAGTCCGATGCCAGCCAGCAAAAGTCCGATGAGAAAAAGAAGCAGACAATCACCGGGGTTGTCTATGACGAAGAAGGAAATCCCGTTATCGGTGCTTCGGTGATGAACAAAGAAACCGCACAGGGAGCAATTACCGACTTGGATGGAAAGTTCTCTCTGGAGACTTCCATTCCTTCGACTATTGATATTTCGTATGTAGGCTATGAGGTAGCGACAGTTCATATAAAAGACGGTCAGACTAAGACAATCCGTCTGGTACCTTCCAGTCTGATGATTGACGAAGTAGTTGTAGTGGGCTATGGTAGCCAACGCAGAAGTAATCTGACAGGTGCTGTATCCACCATTTCAAGCAAAGAACTGAACAACCGCCCGGTAGTATCTGCCGCCAATGCATTACAAGGAGCCGATCCGTCTGTAAATCTGACTTTCGGCACCGGTTCTCCCGAGTCCGGCTATTCATTAAACATTCGCGGAGGGATCTCTGTCAATGGCGGTACGCCATTAGTACTTTGCGACGGTGTAGAAGTTCCGCTGAACCAAGTCAATGCAAATGACATCGAGTCGATTTCCGTATTGAAAGATGCATCTTCATGTGCCATTTATGGAGCAAAGGCCTCTGCAGGTGTGGTACTTATCACCACCAAATCGGGAAGTGCTGCAACAAAAGGAAAAGCCAAAATCAGCTACAACGGTCGATTTGGATGGACACAGAACACGACTTCCACTGATTTTATCCGTACCGGATACGATTATGTCACTTTCGCCAACAAGTTCTACCATGCATACAATGGCGTGAATATGTACTTGTACGAAGATGAAGAGCTCCAGAAACTCTATGACCGCCGGAATGATATGACTGAGAATCCGGAACGTCCATGGGTGGAAATCGGAGAAGACGGGAAATATTATTATTATGGAAATACGGACTGGTATGGATACTTCTACAATCGTACCCGCCCACAGATGGAACACAATGTCTCTATCACCGGAGGTGGCGAAAAGGTGAATTACTATATCAGTGGACGTTACTACCAGCAATATGGTATGTTCAACATCGACAAAGACCTTTATAAGGATTATTCGTTCCGTGCCAAAATGGATGCTCAACTAAACAAATGGATCAAATGGTCGACAAATATCGGACTGGATAATAACAATTACAATTATAACGGTACTTCCAACTACGCAATGACTATTGCCCGCCTAGAATCAAATATCAGTCCCTCATTCGTCCCCTTCAATCCGGATGGAACGATTGTGCAATATACCAACCAACTTTATGCCAACTCTCCCTTGGGAGCCGGTGACGGCGGATACCTAACGTCACGAAGAGGTCATAACAGCAAATCCAGAACACTCTTGTCCGTTGTCAATCAGATTGACATTACGTTACTACAGGGACTGACTCTGACCGCCAACTACAGTTACCAACAAAGAAAGCAATTGTACCGTTATCGCAACAATTCATTTGAGTATTCACGCAGTCAGGGAGTGACACAAACTTTCACTTCCGGAAGTATCTTTAATAATTATGAGGAAGACGAATCTTTCCCTGTTACTCACATGTTGAACTATTATGCAACATTTGAACATTCATGGGCAAAGAAACACAATCTTAAAATAGTGGCAGGTAGCCAGTATGAGACTTACCGCAATGTCAACAAAAACACTTCTATGACTAACCTGTCCAATGATAACCTTGACTCCTTCTCGGCAGTAACTCCTGAAAGTGTACTCACCGTATCACAAGATATCAGCGCCTATAAAACGCTTGGTTTCTTCGGCCGTATCAATTATGATTACATGGGTAAATACCTGCTCGAAGTATCCTGTCGTGCCGATGGTTCTTCCCGGTTCGCAGAAGGAGACAGATGGGGAGTTTTCCCTTCAGTATCTGCCGGATGGAGAATCTCCGAAGAGAACTTTTTCAAACCGGTAAGCAACTGGTGGAGCAGCCTGAAGTTACGCGCATCCGTCGGTAGTCTGGGGAACCAGCAGGTAGATTATTACGCTTATCTGCAGACAATCACTTCGGACAATCAGTTCAGCTATACTTTCGACGGAGAAGGCAAAGCATATTACGCAAAGATTTCCAACCCGATTTCTTCCGGACTGACTTGGGAAACCGTTACAACCTACAATGTCGGATTGGATATGTCATTCCTTAGAAACCGTTTAAGTATGAGTGCCGACTATTACGTTCGTAAAACAACAGATATGCTAACTACTTCATTGACGTTACCGGATGTATACGGTGCTTCCACCCCAAAAGCCAACTGTGCCGACTTACGGACAAACGGATGGGAATTATCCGTTTCATGGAACGACTCGTTCAAAGTGGCCAACAAACCTTTCAGGTATGGAATACAAGCTACATTGGGAGATTACCAACGGACAATCACCAAATACAATAATCCGGACAAACTGATCTCCGACCATTATGTAGGCAAGAAGATGGGAGAAATCTGGGGATACCATGTAGACGGATTGTTCAAAACAGATAAGGAAGCAGCAGAATATCAGGCAAAGATCAATGACAAAGCCGTGAACGGACGTGTTTATAGCAGTAAGGTCGACGGTTATCTGCGTGCCGGTGACGTACGCTTTGCCGACTTAAACGGTGACAATGTGATTGGGGCCGGAGCTGGAACAGTAGACGATCCTGGTGATAAACAAATCATTGGAAACACAACTCCCAGATACAGTTATTCTTTCCGTCTGGATGCGAGCTGGAACGGTTTCGACGTATCCGCTTTCTTCCAGGGAATTGGTAAAAGAGATTGGTACCCATCTTATAGTACCACCTCACAGGGAGCAAATTCATTCTGGGGACCATATTCTTTCCCTTCTACCTCATTTGTAGAAAAATCATTTCCGGAAGACTGCTGGACAGAAGACAACAGAAATGCTTTCTTCCCACGTATCAGAGGTTATCAATCCTATTCAGGCGGTTCACTCGGCACCGTAAACGACCGATATATACAGAATATCGCTTATCTGCGTTTCAAGAATCTCTCTATTGGATATACACTGCCTATCAGTAAACGTATTTTTGAAAAGGTTCGTGTTTACGTATCGGGAGAAAATCTATACTATTGGTCGCCTCTGAAGAAGCATAACAAAACTATCGACCCGGAATTGGCAATCTCCAGTAGCACTTACTCATCCAACACGGGTTCGGGATATGCTTACCCGCGTGTTTACACTGTTGGAGTAGATATAACTTTTTAATTAATGACTAATCAGATATAGTATGAAAGCTATCAACAAAATAATAATTCTGGGAATGGCCGTAGCCCTATTCAATAGCTGTGACCTGACACTCCTACCGGAAAATGCAGTGACACCAGAGAATTACTTTCAAAACAAATCCGATCTGGAATTATGGACCAATCAATTTTATACCTTGCTGGACGAGCCAGATGCTTCAGCCGGTACAAATGCAGATGATATGATCGACAAAGGCATGGGACAGGTAATTGAAGGAACCCGTTCGGCTGCCAGCGAAACCGGATGGTCATGGACCAAACTCCGCCACATTAATTACTTCCTGCAACATTCTTCCAACTGTGATGATGAAACCGCCCGCAATCAATATAATGGAGTGGCCCAATTCTTCAGAGCTTATTTCTATTTCGTAAAGGTACGCCGTTATGGAGATGTACCCTGGTACGATCAAGTGCTGGGTTCGGAAGATCAGGAATTATTAGTCAAAGCCAGGGATTCCCGCGAGTTTGTGATGGATCAAGTACTCAAAGATTTCCAAGATGCCGCTACCAGTTTGCCGACCAAAAGCACAGAAACTCGGAACACAAGAGTCACTAAATGGGCGGCATTGGCATTTGCCAGTCAAGCTGCACTTTATGAAGGGACTTATCGGAAATACCATGGACTGGATAATTATGAGAAATACCTGGAAATTGCAGCAAGCACTGCCCGGCAGTTTATTGACGAAAGCGGCTTCAGCCTGTATAAAGAAGGAACGGAACCTTACAGAGATATGTTCTGTGCCGACAACGCCAAAACCACAGAAGTCGTACTGGCAAGAGCTTATAACTTCGAAGGTTTGCAATTATCACACTCCGTACAATTCAGCATCGCTAACCTGCAAATGGGATTTACCCGCCGGTTTATGAATCACTACCTGATGGCGGACGGAACACGTTTCACTGATAAACAAGGATATGAAACAATGTTTTACACAGACGAGGTGAAAAACCGCGATCCACGCCTGCAACAAACCGTACTTTGTCCGAACTATATCCAAAAAGGAGAAACAACCGTGACCGCCAATGACTTAACTGCTTATTGCGGCTACAGACCTATCAAATTTGTAGGTACCAAAGATCATGACGGAGCCGCTAAAAGTACCTCCGATTGGCCTTTGATGCGAGCAGCGGAAGTCTACCTGAATTATGCCGAAGCCAAAGCCGAACTGGGAACACTCAAACAAGAAGACCTGGATATCTCTATCAATAAAATTCGAGAACGGGCTAAAATGCCGGATCTGAATCTTACGGATGCCAACAGTAACCCTGATCCTTATCTGGCAGCTTGCTATCCAAATGTTGAGCAAGAAGCGAATAAGGGCGTCATTCTCGAAATCCGTCGCGAACGTACAATTGAACTAGTAATGGAAGGGTTGAGACAATGGGATTTATTCCGTTGGAAAGAAGGTAAACAAATGTTCAATCATTACGTACCTTACTACGGTATTTATGTTCCCGGAGTAGGAGCATACGATATGGATGGTGACGGGAAGCCTGATCTGGAAATCTACGAAACCACAGCGACCTCCCAATGTGATAATAAAAAGAAACTGGATAAGGATATCTATCTCTCCAACGGAACATCCGGTTATATTATCGGATTCCCCAAAGTTACTTATGGCAAAGACTGGAAAGAGGAAAGAGACTACTTATGGCCTATCCCTGCTGACCAGCGCGTACTTACGCAAGGCATTCTAACTCAAAATCCGGGTTGGGAAGATGGATTAAGCTACTAACTAACTCTTTATTTATTTCTTCATCAGAAGGTGTATCGGAAGATAATCGATACACCTTCCCATTACTATCGCCTTTCACTAGGCTATCAAATCCTACCATCATGTTAAAACAACTTATCAAATTTTATCACATCAGCACTCCTGCGACTCCTCTTAAAGAAGACAAGAAAAAACTTAAAAGATTGCAGTGGGCTACCTTTCTTTCCGCCACTGCCGGATATGGTATTTATTATGTCTGTCGGCTAAGCCTGAATGTAGTAAAGAAACCGATTGTTGAAGAAGGAATCTTTTCAGAAACAGAGCTCGGTATTATCGGAGCAGTGTTATTTTTCACCTATGCTATCGGAAAATTCACTAACGGATTTCTGGCAGACCGCAGCAATATCAGGCGTTTCATGTCCACCGGACTGCTAATTACAGCCCTGGCAAACTTATGCCTAGGATTCACCCACTCTTTCATTCTATTCGCCATATTATGGGGAATCAGCGGATGGTTTCAGTCAATGGGGGCTGCTTCTTGCGTAGTCGGATTATCCCGTTGGTTTGAAAATAAGAAACGGGGATCGTTCTATGGCTTCTGGTCGGCAAGCCACAACATCGGGGAAGCAATGACTTTCATTATTGTCGCCTCCATTGTCAGTGCTTTAGGATGGAGATACGGTTTCATTGGAGCCGGCAGTATCGGAATAATCGGGGCATTAATCGTCTGGAGATTCTTTCATGATTCTCCGGAAAGTGAAGGGCTGCCTGCCGTCAATCATCCACAAATGCAAAGTGAAACAGGTGATGCTGCCGATTTCAACAAGGCACAACGGCAAGCTCTAATGATGCCCGCAATTTGGATACTTGCCATTTCGAGTGCATTGATGTACGTCAGCCGCTATGCCGTAAACAGCTGGGGAGTCTTCTATCTGGAAGCCCAGAAAGGATATTCTACACTGGACGCCAGTTTTATCATTTCTATCGGTTCGGTTTGTGGAATTATCGGTACAATGTTTTCCGGTGTCATCTCCGACAAGTTTTTCAGTGGGCGCAGAAATGCTCCTGCACTCATCTTCGGTCTGATGAATGTAATGGCACTTTGTCTGTTTCTATTAGTTCCGGGTGTCCACTTTTGGGTAGACGCGTTATCCATGGTACTGTTCGGTACTGCGATCGGAGTACTCCTCTGTTTCTTGGGCGGATTGATGGCAGTTGACATTGCTCCCCGGAACGCTTCAGGTGCAGCATTAGGAATCGTAGGTATTGCCAGTTACATCGGGGCAGGTATACAGGATATTATGAGCGGTATTCTCATAGGAGGGCATAAAAGCATTGTCGATGGCAAAGAAATCTATGACTTTTCTTATATCAATATTTTTTGGATCGGAGCCGCATTACTCTCCGTCTTTTTTGCTTTATTGGTATGGAATGTGAAATCAAAGGATTAACAGAACTGTCAGTATCATAAAAAACGTGAGTTCTTTTCGTCCTCATATGAATTTATTTCGTATTTTTGCGTGGACATCCCCTTTTTTGATGTTCAGGAAGATAATTTGTTGTTAAAGCAAAGCGAAGATTGATATATGAGTGACGAAATCAACGAGATAACGGAAGGACATTCAGACTACAAACCGGCGGACACGCGGGACGAAAACGTAAAGCATCAGTTAACAGGCATGTACCAGAATTGGTTTCTGGACTATGCTTCATACGTTATACTGGAACGTGCCGTGCCTCATATCAATGACGGTTTAAAGCCTGTGCAACGACGTATTTTACATTCAATGAAACGTCTGGACGACGGACGGTATAACAAAGTGGCTAACATTGTGGGACACACCATGCAGTTCCACCCTCACGGTGATGCTTCTATCGGAGATGCCCTGGTACAGTTGGGACAGAAAGACCTGTTGATCGATTGTCAGGGTAACTGGGGTAATATCCTCACCGGAGACGGCGCAGCTGCTCCCCGTTATATCGAAGCACGCTTGTCCAAGTTTGCGCTGGATGTTGTCTTCAATCCCAAAACTACCGAATGGAAACTTTCTTATGACGGACGAAACAAGGAACCGGTCACTCTTCCTGTGAAATTCCCGTTATTATTAGCACAGGGAGTGGAAGGTATCGCCGTGGGACTTTCTTCCAAGATCTTACCACACAATTTCAACGAACTTTGTGATGCCTCTATCAGCTATTTACGCGGAGAGGAATTCCAACTATATCCTGATTTCCAGACGGGAGGCTCTATCGATGTAGCCAAATACAACGACGGAGAGCGTGGCGGAGCCGTGAAAGTACGTGCCAAGATCAACAAGATTGATAATAAAACGCTTGCTATCACAGAAATTCCATACGGAAAGACGACTTCGACAGTGATCGACTCTATCCTGAAAGCTGTTGATAAAGGAAAGATCAAAATTCGTAAGGTAGACGACAATACGGCTGCCAACGTAGAAATATTAGTGCACCTCGCACCCGGCACCTCATCGGATAAAACGATTGATGCTCTGTACGCTTTCACTGACTGTGAAGTAAGTATCTCGCCCAACTGCTGTATTATCGATGACAGTAAGCCACATTTCCTCACTGTGAGCAAAGTCCTGAAAAAGTCGGCAGACAATACGATGGATTTGCTGAAGCAGGAGCTGGAAATCAAGAAAGGAGAAATTCTGGAATCCCTGCATTTCTCTTCTCTCGAAAAGATATTTATCGAAGAACGCATCTATAAGGATAAAGAGTTCGAGCAATCCAAAGACATGGATGCAGCCTGTGCACATATCGACGAACGTCTGACACCTTACTATCCGACATTTATCCGTGAAGTTACTAAAGAAGATATTCTCAAGTTGATGGAAATCAAAATGGGGCGTATCCTGAAATTCAACTCAGACAAAGCGGATGAACTGATCGCCAAGATGAAAGAGGAAATTGCCGAGATTGATAACCACCTGGCTCACATCGTAGATTATACCGTCAACTGGTATCAGATGCTGAAAAACAAATACGGCAAGAATTTCCCGCGCCACACGGAATTGCGAAACTTCGACACCATCGAAGCAGCCAAAGTAGTAGAAGCAAACGAGAAACTCTATATCAACCGTGAAGAAGGATTTATCGGAACGACCTTGAAGAAAGATGAGTTCGTAGCCTGCTGTTCGGATATCGACGATGTCATTATCTTCTTCCGTGATGGTAAGTATATCGTCACCCCCGTTGCCGATAAGAAATTTGTCGGTAAGAACGTTCTTTATGTCAATGTATTCAAGAAGAACGATAAACGTACGATCTACAACGTAGCCTACCGCGACGGAAAAGAAGGAACGACCTACGTAAAACGTTTCGCCGTAACTTCCGTGGTCCGCGACCGCGAATATGATGTGACACTGGGAACTCCCGATTCACGAATTACCTATTTCAGTGCCAACCCGAACGGAGAAGCCGAAATTATCAAGGTGACATTGAAGCCGAACCCGCGCGTACGCCGCATCATCTTCGAGCATGACTTCAGCGAAGTCAGTATCAAGGGACGCCAGGCACGGGGGGTAATTCTCACCCGCTTGCCGGTACACAAAATATCCCTGAAACAGAAAGGCGGCTCTACTCTCGGTGGACGTAAAGTCTGGTTCGACCGTGACATACTTCGCCTCAACTATGATGGACGCGGCGAATACCTGGGAGAATTCCAAAGTGACGACTCCATACTGGTTGTACTGAACAACGGTGACTTCTACACCACTAACTTCGACTTGAGCAATCACTACGAAGACAATGTGAGCATCGTTGAGAAATTCGATCCGCACAAGATATGGACTGCCGCACTTTATGATGCCGATCAGCAGAATTACCCGTACCTGAAACGTTTCTGCTTCGAGGCCTCCAACCGCAAGCAGAACTATCTGGGAGAGAATAAGAATAACCGCCTCATCTTGTTGACCGACGAATACTATCCACGCCTGGAAGTAATATTTGGTGGTCACGACAGTTTCCGTGATCCGTTGGATATCGATGCAGATGAATTCATTGCTGTCAAAGGGTTCAAAGCCAAAGGAAAACGTATCACTACCTATGCCGTGGATACGATCAACGAACTTGAGCCGACCCGCTTCCCCGAACCTGCGCAAGAGCAACAGGAAAGCCCGGAAGAGGAACCGGAAAATCTGGACCCGGACAGCGATAAGAGCGAAGGCGATATTATTGATGAGATCACCGGGCAGATGAAATTATTCTGATGAAGAAAAAACTAATATACCTGGGGCTGACAGGATGTATCCTGTTCGCCCTTTGCACCAGATTACAAGCGCAGATTGACAGTCTGCAAACCCATCGGTATGTAACACGTGCCACCATGTACGGTGTAGGATTTACCAACGTATTCGACACCTATCTTTCGCCGCAGGAATACAAAGGAATCGACTTCCGTATTTCCCGCGAGACGATTCGGATGACCAAGTTATTCGATGGAAATGTGTCTGTACAGAATTTCTTTCAGGCAGACATCGGTTATACCCACAACCGTGCCGACAACAATAATACCTTCTCCGGATTAGTCAACTGGAATTACGGATTACACTACCAGTTTCGGCTGACGGAGAATTTCAAATTATTAGCCGGAGGATTGATAGATGCCAACGGAGGCTTTGTCTATAATCTCCGGAACACCAACAATCCGGCATCCGCACGGGCATACGTCAACCTGGATGCCTCTGGAATGGCTATCTGGCATTTGAAAATCAAACGGTACCCGATGGTATTACGCTATCAGGTCAACCTACCGGTGATGGGAGTGATGTTCTCACCGCACTACGGACAATCTTATTACGAGATATTCTCTCTGGGAAATTCGAGTGGAGTGATAAAGTTCACCTCCCTGCACAACCAGCCTTCACTGCGTCAGATGCTCTCCGTCGACTTACCGATAGGATATACCAAAATGCGATTCAGCTATCTGGCCGATTTGCAACAATCCAATGTAAACAATATCAAGACACATACCTACTCACACGTATTCATGGTAGGATTTGTGAAAGACCTATACCGTATCCGAAACAAAAAAGGAACAGCTTTGCCTTCATCGGTCAGAGCCTACTAAGAGAACAAAAATTTAATGTTGAAACTTCAAGTGAGATCAATTAAGAATGAGAAATAAGATTAGACAAATGCTTTGGCTGCTCTGTTGTCTTCCGGTATTGACCGGTTGCATCGGAGAAGAAGACTACGCCAATGATCCTATAGGAAACTTCGAACAACTATGGAAGATCATCGACGAACAGTATTGTTTTCTGGAAGCAAAAGGTATTGACTGGGATGCCGTTCACGACAAATATAGCCCACTGATTATTCCGACAATGTCTAATGACGATCTGTTTGACATCCTAAGCCAGATGCTATACATTTTAAAAGACGGACATGTCAATCTATCCTCTGCCAAACGTACTTCTTTCTACGATGAATGGTATCAGGGTTACGACTGGAACTACCGGGAAGATATTCTCTATCAAACTTATCTGGGTAGTGCCAGCACAGGATACTACACATCCGCCGGTTTAAAGTATAAAATATTCGATAACAACATAGGATATATTCGTTACGAAAGTTTCAGCTCCGGAGTCGGAGACGGCAACTTGGATGAAGTTCTTCTCTACCTGGCCACCTGCAACGGATTAATCATCGATGTACGTGATAACGGAGGCGGAAACCTGACCAATTCCACCCGGATCGCCGCCCGGTTTACCAACGAGAAAGCGCTCACCGGATATATACAGCATAAAACCGGACCGGGACATAATGATTTCTCCAAGATGGAGCCGATCTATCTGGAACCATCCAACAGTATCCGGTGGCAAAAGAAAGTAATCATCCTGACCAATCGTCGCTGTTATAGTGCTACCAATGACTTTGTGAATGCGATGCGTAGCTTAAACAAAGACAATGAAGATAAACGAATCCTCCAGTTAGGTGACTGGACCGGAGGTGGTTCGGGACTTCCTTTCTCATCGGAATTACCTAATGGATGGAGCATCCGTTTCTCTGCCAGTCCGCATTTCGATAAAAACAAGCAACCCTTGGAAGAAGGTATTGAACCGGATATTGCTATCAATATGTCTGAATCAGACCAACTTAAGCACAAAGACACTCTGATTGAAAAAGCATTCGAAATCTTAAGTGAATAACTTTATTGTCGAATTATTTGCCAAATCAGAAAATCTTCCTATCTTTGCACCGCTAAACAAAAAAGCTACACATGCGGATGTGGCGTAATTGGTAGCCGCGCCAGACTTAGGATCTGGTGCCGTGAGGCGTGTAGGTTCGAGTCCTATCATCCGCACACTTTTTATAGTATAAATAGACAAAAAAGCCTCTAAATATTCATTTAGAGGCTTTTTTATATCCTTTTCACAGGTTATTAAAAAAATGCAGTAACATTCTCGGTGACGTGCGGGTCCCTTTCATGGTTACTTCTTTGTTTTATTCGCATGTTTGGCTATAAACTCCTTAGGTAGAATACCATAAGCTTTCTGGAATACACGAGTAAAATAGGAAGCTGTACTAAAACCTACACTATATGCAACCTCATTTACCCTCATATCGGTCTCCAACAATAATTGACAGGCTTTTCGCAGACGGTAATTCCGTAAATAATCGCCTGGTGTTACACCTCCTATGGCTTTAAGCTTTCTTTGTAGGTGAGAACGGCTGATATTGAAAATATCAGTTAGTGATTCTACCGAGAAATTTTCGTCTGCGATATGCTTTTCTATTTCTTCATTTAACTGACTCAGAAATAGCTCGTCATTTTTACTGGTAACTAATGCAGAGTAAGAAATAAAAGGAGAACGATTAAAGGCGTCAAGCACAGTTCTGCGATTCTCGAGTAAACTTATGATTTGCGCCTTCAGAAATGACACAGAAAACGGCTTTTCGATGAAAACATCCGCACCGGAGTGTAATCCTTCTATCTTAACTGCATTTTCAGTTTTAGCTGAAAGTAGAATGATTGGTATATGGTTATAATTGAGATCCGACTTCAATTTCTTAGTAAATGAGATACCGTCTATCCCTGGCATCATAATATCTGAGATTATAATATCATAGCTATTCTCTTCTAATAACAACATTGCTTCCTCGGCATTGAAAGCGGTATCGGCAGCATAGTCTTTGTGCAAAGAGTTCTTTATAAATGATGCCATTTCGATATTATCCTCGACAATCAGTATGCTGTTTTTGTTTTCTGACACACTTCTATCTTTTATTATTTCCTTTTCGAGAGGAATACTATCAAGTTCGGATTTATGCTGGCATAGAAGTGGTAAATCGGAAAAATTGAATATAAATGTAGCTCCCCCAGCTTCATTGTCTTTTACAGTAATATTACCATTTAACATCTCTGCTAGTTTTTTAGCCAAAGATAATCCCAGGCCGGTACCCATTTTCCCACTATCATTTTGTACTTGATAAAAAGGATCAAATATCAGCTTCTTATAGGTATCAGAGACACCATTGCCATTGTCTTCGACAAAAACAGAATAAGTTGCATCTTTATTCTTTACGAGAGATAAGACTATCTTATCTTTAGTATATTTGAGTGCATTTGTAAGCAAATTCCCTATTATTTTGATTAATGCATCTGTATCTGAATTTACTATAAATTCATCTTGAGGGAGCTGGAGAATAAAATCAATATGCTGCTTCTGCGCTGTTTTACTGATGCGTCCGTACAAATCCGTTAAGAGATGGCGCAAATCTACTCTTGCCGGATTTATAATATATTGAGTTGAGTCCATCTTTCTAAAATCCAGTAACTGATTAATCAAATCAGTCAACCTGTCACAATTCTTTTCGATTATCAATATATTCTCTTTAGTCTCAGGGCTTCCTTCTCCTGAATTAACAACTTCCTCCAAAGGCGCAGAGATTAAGCTCAGCGGAGTTCTTATTTCGTGAGCTATAGTAGTGAAGAAATCTATTTTCGATTTAAAAGATAAATTTTCCTGTTCGGTCTTGAATGCTTCCAATTGCTTTTCTTGTTTTGCCCGACTTTTCTTTATGTAAAATGAGATAATCAAATAAGCCATAACCAAAATCAAAACAACATATACAATCTTGGCAGGAATGGATAACCAAAACGGGGGTAATATCTCTATCTCCACTTTTGCCCCTTCTTCATTCCATAATTCGTCATTGTTAGAGCCTTTCACTCTGAATAAATATTTACCGGGAGATAAATTTACATAAGTCACACTTTGTTTATTTCCTACATAATTCCACTCAGTATCCGTTCTTTCCAACTTATATGCATATTTATTTTTCGAGTGTGCTATATAACTTAAGCTTGTATAAGATATGGAAAAAGAGGACTTGTTATAGGGTAATATTATCTTTTGCTGCTTGTTTAATTTTTGCTGTATGGCTTCATTCAGTTCCGAATCTCCATTACCTAGAATATCAATCTGAGTTATTTCGATTGACGGCAAAACTGTATTCTTATTTTTATTGAGATCTTGTGGATAAAATGAACTGAACCCATTAATTCCGCCAAAGTAGAATTTTCCATTTAAAGCCTTATAACTTGATTTATAATTGAACTGGTTACTCTGCAATCCATCGTCCCTTGTATATAGTTTAATATTATGCAGATCTGATATGTTCATCCGGATTATTCCCTTATTCGAACTCATCCACCAATTGCCTTGTGGATCATCTAATATGCCATATATTACCCCATTGGGCAAACCATCAGTTTCGGATATATTCTTAAAACTATCGGTTTTATAATCGTAAAAGAAAATACCTTGTCCCTCGCTTGCGAATAACAACGTTTTTTTAGAGTCAATATAAATATTAGTTAATTTACTCTCTTTTAATGGATTACTATTATCGCATATTGAATCGTAACATATCCATTCATTAGTTGGTATATGATATCTTATGACTCCAGAACCGTAAGTTGCTAACCATAGATTACCAAAATCATCCTCTTTTATGTCGTATATAAATTTCGAAGCCTGCTCTATGTTAATGAACTCATTTTTGTACCTATCGTACTTATTCAATCCAGCATGAGTTCCTACATAAATATCTCCATTTTTAGTTTTATATAAAGCGTATATTCCATCATCATTAATACTGTTCTTCCTATCAGAACTGTGTTTGAATACAGATAGAGACTTCGTTTTAGTATTATATACATGAATTCCTCTCGCATAGGTACCTATCCATAGGTTATCTCCATCTATCAATAAAGCATGCACGTTATAGTACGATCCTTTTATCGGTTGAGTGATAGTTTGATCTTTCGTATTAAAGTAATTTACACCTCCATTTTCCGTAGCTATCCATAGATTCTCATTTTCATCTTCACAAAACTGTCTGATTGTCTTTCCCGATAAGGATCCGGACAAGATGTCGGGATAATAGGTGTCTATACTGAATACACTTGGACTTAAGTAATTTACTCCACCCGAATATGTACCAATCCATATTCCCCCTTCCCTATCTTTGTAGATTGAACCAATAGCCTGATCGCTCAAACTATGATAAGAATTAGGAATGTCGATTCGCTTGGATGTTCTATTTTCAATATCGAACATATATAATCCATTGTCTGATCCTACGAGCAGAGCATTGTCCCGATATTGGCAAATAGCCATAATACGTGTTACGGCAGAAGACTCTTTATTTGAACTAAGAAAAGTAGTATATGCATTTGACTGTTTTTTATATAAACGCAGACCTTTACCCCATGTTCCAAGCCATAAGTCACCATTGGTATCTTCGACGATTGTTTGTGTCTCGTGCTCGGAGTTATCATAGAGACTATATAATCCTTCTATCGGATCAAAAAAGCCTGTATTTGAATTATACCTGAGCAATCCAAGTCTTGTACCTACCCATATATTATCAGAGGCATCTCCGTATATAGACCATACTATATTCGAGTCGAAATCATATCCGTTTACCCTCACCCTCTTCAACTCATTCTTTTCGGGATTATAAGTATAAATACCTTGCGAATTGGTCCCTATCCATATATTTCCTTTGCCATCCTTAAAAATAGTGGTTACAGTATAGGTAATTTTAAAATTATCGGCAGTTGTATTTTCCACTTTTTCAAAGGTTTCATCGGCTATGTCCATTATATAAAGTCCTGCTTCTGTACCCACATAGAGCTTATTATTATCACCCTCTATCATACAATGTATAATATTATTCCCTATCGTCTTCTCTTTCCGAGGATTATGTCTGAATACCTTGAAACTATTCCCATCGAATTTATTTAAACCATCTTTTGTCCCAAACCACATAAACCCTTTCGCATCTTGCATGATACAAAAGACAAAATTTGCAGAAAGTCCATTATCCACCTGCAACTTCTTGAAATGAAAATTAGAGTATCCCTGCGCAAAAGAGGCGATGCTATAAAGAGAGAGGCAAAGCAAGATGTACAAATAGTGATTTTTCATATAAAGAATGGTATAACGTGAAAGTTTCGACAAATATACGCTTTTATCAGTAGCGGAAAAATATCAATTATTATTTATTTATATCACATTTTAGTCAATATAGCTATAGAAACCTTTTATTGGCATTTTTTTACCCAAATATATCACCTCTGCAATAGTGAATTTATCTATTTTTGCCATCAATCAAGTTGAGAGCTTGTTACCCCTATTTTAATATAAAGATAAGTTTATAACCATATATTCAATACCATGAAAAAACTGACAAACAAGAAAACATCACTTACCAAAATATGCAGTAATCTCCCTTTATTTTGGAAAGAGCATTCAGGCTTCGAACTTAGCATTCCCTACAGCCTCTAAATATTTAAACCAAATTACATACAAAAATCTATTATCAATGAAAACATTTCTTTTATTAATTATTTTACTCTTTTCTTCCGTATCATCATTTGCGCAGTGGAAACCTGCGGGTGATAAAATTAAAACGGTTTGGGCAGAAAAAATTGACCCTAATAATGTTTTGCCAGAGTACCCTCGTCCGATAATGGAACGCGATAAGTGGCAAAATCTGAATGGTTTGTGGGACTATGCCATTTTGCCTATGGGACAACAGGAACCTCAAACGTTCGATGGAAAAATTCTTGTTCCTTTTGCGGTAGAATCAAGCCTTTCAGGTGTCCAAAAAGAACTGGGTAAAGAAAAAGAGCTATGGTATAGACGTACGTTTACAATCCCCTCCGATTGGAAAAGCAAAAATGTAATACTACATTTCGGAGCAGTGGACTGGAAAGCAGAAGTTTACCTTAACAATATAAAAATAGGAAGTCACACTGGAGGATATACACCTTTTTGCTTCGATGTAACCCCATTCCTTACTTCAGGAAATCAAAAACTGGTAGTTAAAGTATGGGATCCTACAAGCGATAGTTCTATACCAAGAGGCAAACAAGTGACTAATCCTAATGGAATATGGTACACACCTGTTTCAGGTATTTGGCAAACTGTCTGGTTGGAACCAGTAAATAACAAGCACATTGTCGGCATTACCCCCATTGCCAATATAGACAATAACAATTTAAAAGTGAAAGTGTGTACAAAGAATACGGAGTCATCTGATATTGTAGAAGTAAAACTAAAGGATAACAATAAAGTGATTGCTTCGGCAAAAGGCGTTGTAGGACAGACATTGGATATCGCTATTCCGAATGCGAAACTTTGGTCGCCCGAATCTCCATTCCTTTACGATCTGGATGTTACCCTCATCGAAAGGGGAAAATCAGTAGATAAAGTCAGTAGTTATGCCGCAATGCGCAAGGTGTCGAAAAAACGCGATGCAAATGGCATAATACGTATACAATTGAATAACAAGGATATATTCCATTTTGGACCATTAGATCAGGGATGGTGGCCTGATGGACTTTATACAGCACCAACAGATGAAGCATTGAAATATGATATTGTGAAGACAAAAGACTTCGGATACAATATGATTCGCAAACATGTAAAAGTAGAACCAGCACGTTGGTATACTCATTGCGACCGTTTAGGTATACTCGTATGGCAAGATATGCCAAATGGCGACCAAGGACCTCATTGGGATATGCACCACTACTTTGATGGAAAAGAGGTTACGCGCTCTATCGAATCAGAACAAAATTTCCGCAAAGAATGGAAAGAAATAATGGATTATTTGATGCCATATCCGTCTATTGCTATATGGGTTCCGTTCAATGAGGCATGGGGACAGTTCAAAACGCAGGAAATTACAGAATGGACGCAGTATTATGACCCATCACGTCTAGTAAACCCGGCAAGTGGCGGCAATCATTATCTTAAAGTTGGAGACATTCTCGACTTCCATAAATATCCTTCACCAGAGATGATGATGTATGATAACGAACGAATTACTGTTATCGGTGAATATGGAGGAATAGGTATGCCGCTTACAGATCATTTATGGCAACCAGATAAAAACTGGGGATATGTACAATTCAAGAGCGCAAAAGAAGTTACAGACGAATATGTGAAATACGGACGACAATTACTGAATTTGGTAAAAAGTGGAATATCCGGTGGTGTATACACACAAACTACAGATGTCGAAGGAGAAGTAAATGGCTTAATAACTTATGACAGAAAGGTTATTAAAGTAGAGGAAGATCGTATTAGAAAGATTAACCAGGAAATCATCAATTCACTGTCTGAATAAAGAAGGTATCAAAGGAATTAGACGAAGCAGAATAGTATTTCAAGTATAATAATAAATAACTAAAACTATGTAAAACAACAATTTACGAATAAGTACAATCGAAAAATCGAACTATTAAATCACAATTTATTATCAATAAAAATAGTTATAATATGACTAATAGAATATGTAAACTATTAATGTTAACCGGTTTAATACTGCTATACGCAGGAAATACCACAAAAGGATTTGCTCAAACTGGTGTCACACAACAATCCCGAACAGAGAAAACTGTAAAAGGCACTGTGAAGGATGAGCAAGGTGAACCGTTGATTGGTGTGAGCGTTGCCATAAAAGGCACAACCAATGGCACAATCACGGATGCAGATGGAAAATTTTCCATCAGTTGCAACAGTGATGATATGTTAGTAATCTCGTATGTAGGTTTTAATACCATTGAGAGAAAAGCTGGAAACGCATCATTGCTTGCTCTTGTTATGAAAGAAGACTCGAAATTATTGGATGAAGTTATCGTTATCGGTTATGGTACTACTACCCGTAAACATGTGATAGGGGCAGTCGATCAGGTAAAAGATAAACTTATTAAAGATCGTCCGGTAGCCAACCTGACTCAGGCATTGCAAGGAGCATCACCGAGTCTCACTATCCAGCAACGTAGTATGAATCCGAATGACAACACGATGAATATTAATATTCGAGGTGTCAGTTCTATGAATAACAACGATCCTCTGATTGTTATAGACGGAATGATTGCCGACGATGTTAAAGCAATGAATATGCTTAACCCTAGTGATATAGAAAATGTTTCTATATTGAAAGATGCCGGTACAGCCGCCATTTATGGATCACGTTCATCCAATGGAGTCATACTGATTACCACAAAGAAAGGTCATTTGGATATGAAACCACAGGTATCTTTCAGCGCCTCCGTCGGATCACAAAATCCAGATATCTTATTGAAGCCGCTACCGGGTTATCAAAACGCATTGTTGCGCAATGACTCGTATGTAAACGCAGGAAAAGATCCTATTTATACTGCAGAGGAAATACATCAGTTTGCCAAAGGAGACAGTGAGTGGGGATATAAAGCGATACTGAAGAATGCTCTGCAACAAAGTTATAATTTAGGCGTACAAGGAGGCTCTAAATCTACTTCTTACAATATTTCTTTCGGATATTACGATCAGGAAAGTAACTATAAGGGACAGGATTTTGGTGTTAAGAGATACAATTTCAGAAGTAATATTGTAACTGACATTAAACGTTTGAAACTGACTGCATTATTGGCATACGACAGACAAGAAGGACGTTCGGACAGAGGTGGCTTGTGGTTGTCAGATGTAATGCGTGTACCAACATACAATACGTATGACATATATCCCGATGCAGATGGAAAATATTACAATACAGACATAACCACTGGAGGTAATTTCCTTGCCACCTTATATCATGGCGGTCTGACAACAAACAATGACGACCATTTTCAAGGGGTTGTATCCGGGGAGCTAAACATTTGGAAAGGATTGAAAGCGAAAGCTGTATTAGGCTATGACCTAAGGTCGGAACACCGCCTTATAAAAAGACGTTATCACCCGGTATATGATTATATCGACAGGGATAAAATAACGAATGAGAGTGATAAGAAAGATTATAGTATTGAGGACTATAACGGAAAAATAACAATGTTGAATACCCAGTTCCTACTAGAATATAACCGTACTTTCAACAAAGTACATAATGTTACGGGGGTATTGGGATATACAACAGAGTCATTCCGCAGAGAAGCTAATGAGATAAAAAGAAAATATGTCGACCCTGATCTCTATACAGATACAGATGACACCGAAATAGATCCCGGCAGCTACAACACACCTGGTGGAACAGTAGAACGTGCTCTTCATTCGTGGTTAGGTCGTTTGGGCTATTCATATATGGACAAATACTATGTTGAAGTGAGTGGCCGTTACGACGGTTCATCATTGTTGGCAAAAGGACATCGATGGGCATTCTTCCCATCAGCGACTCTTGGATGGCGAATCTCAGAAGAAGAAATTTTCTCTTTCTGGAAAGAAAAAGTAGGCGACCTGAAAATTAGAAGTTCGTATGGTTTGTTGGGAACGCAGTCTGTGCCAGACTATCAGTATTTTACCACATACGATATTTACAAAAATCAATATGGATTTAATAAAACTCCGGTAACAGGTACAGGATATACCTTTGGCAATGAATCATTGTCATGGGAAAAGACAAAGACATTCAACATCGGTTTTGATGCTACTTTGCTGAAAAACACGTTGAGTCTATCTTTCGACTACTTTAATAAATACACTACCGATATTTTATTAGTTCCACAAACTCCGAGCACATTAGGAGGAGCTGTGCCCTATAAAAATATTGGAGAAATGAGAAACAGCGGATGGGAATTGTCTATCAACTATCGTCTGAATCATTCCGACTTTACTCATAACTTCGGATTCAATATAGGCGACTCTTTTAATAAAGTAATCAAATATGGCAAACAGGATATTTTTCAAGTCGACGGAATAGAACGTATTGTTCGCGAAGGCGTTCCTCTGCATAGTTATTACGGATTTAAAACAGATGGCCTATATCAGAACGAAGAAGAAATACGGAATTCAGCAGTGTTTATTGGAGCAAACTTGTCACCCGGAGACGTGAAGTATGTAGATCGCAACGGAGACGGAGTTATAGATGACAACGACCGTTATATCTTGGGCAATGCTTTCCCTCGCTATATATTTGGATTCAACTATTTACTCAACTGGAAAGGGATTGATTTCAATATGCTGTGGCAAGGTGTAGGCAAACGTGATATGGCATTACGTGGCGAAATGGTTGAGCCATTTCATGGAAGTTATTATTTTGTCATGTTCGAACACCAGTTGGATTATTGGAGTCCGAGCAACACAGATGCCAAATATCCACGGTTGATAAATGATTATGCAACATCCTCGTATGCGAACAATTACCAGCATTCATCCGACAGAAACATTTATAATGCAGCATATCTGCGATTGAAAAACTTACAAATTGGTTATACTATTCCGGAAACTATAACAAGGAAAATAGGTATGAGCAAAGTACGGGTATATGCAACCGGACAGAATTTATTAACAATCACAAAAAATAAATTTATCGATCCGGAGTCTTCTGAATTTGGTAACAGCATGAATGCCGGTGGTGCAAACAGTGGACGTAACTATCCTACATTGAAATATTATGGTGGTGGTATTGAGATCGTATTTTAAATACAATAATCAGATATAGTATAATATATGAAAACAACAATAATTAAATATTTTTCATGGTGTCTGTTTATTTGCATATTTTCATCCGGCTGCGTCGATCTGGATGTATCCCCTACAAATAAATTTACTGACGAAAACTATTGGACATCAGAAGAAAAAGCAGCTTCGCTTTTGCATATGGCATATCGCCAGATGAATAGTACGGAATGGGTATTCCGTGACGAACGATTGAGTGACAACCTCTATAACGGATACGGTGGTGATGATATCAAAACAATCAGTAACGGACAGGCTACATCCTCGACAGGTCTTTTCGATAAAGTTTGGGGTGAGATATATGGTGGGATAAAAACAACCCATACACTTTTAGCCAATATCGATAGAGTAGAAATGGATGAAAATCTCAAAAACAGGATGAAAGCTGAAGCCCGCTTTATTCGTGCTTTCCTCTATTTCCAATTGACAAATTGGTATGGAGATGTACCATTCTTTACGCAGGATATTGACGAACAAACTGCAAGAACCATTGGACGAACCAAACAAGCTACCATCGTAGAATGGATACATCAGGAGTTGGAAGAGATAGCAGAAATACTGCCGACCAAAGAACGGTATGCAAGAGCCGATAGAGGACGGATTACATGCGGAGCGGCAGTAGCTTTTAACGCCCGTGTAGCCTTAAATTTCAACGATTGGGAGAGAGTGAAAAAGTATACAGAAAAGTTGATTGACAAAGCTGACTATGGAAGATATTCACTTCATTCTAATTATCAGGAAATATTTTACAAAGCAAATGAATATAATAACGAAATAATTCTGGATATCCAGTATGTGCCTAAAGTACGTACATGGAGTGATATATCCACATATGTTCCATTCAATCTGGAATCGGTGCAATACATAGTCGCAAGTCCTGCTCAAAGCCTTATAGACACCTACCTCATGAGAGATGGGAGCAAATGGGATGAAGCAAAAAGCGCTTATGAAAACCGTGATCCGCGTATGGATATGACAATCGTTCGTCATGGCAGTATAGTGCAAAAAAGAGACGGTTCTTCCTATACAGTAAATGTAAATCCCAACGGTGCATCAAAAGAGAATAAAGACAAGATTGGTCATGCCAGTGGTTCGCAAACCGGATATTTCTATAGGAAGTATTATGATCCGAGTCCAAGTGCGTGGACAGTAGGTACTTCATGGAGTTGCAACATCAATTTTGTAACACTGCGCTATGCCGATGTTTTGTTGATGTACGCAGAAGCTATGTACGAATTGGAGAAAATGACTCCCGAAATTTGGGAGCAAACAATAACACAGCTCCGCCGCCGTGCCGGATTCAATGAAACACCTGCGGCAATGGACTATCCAACAAGTGGAGATATTCGTCAAATTATCAGGGACGAACGACGCGTAGAGTTGGCACTGGAAGGAACGCGTATTTATGATATACGCCGTTGGAAAATTGCAGAAGAAGTTCTGAATGAACCATTCAGAGGAGCCAAATTTAAGTTGAGTGGCGGTGATTTGACATACTTCTCATACCATGAAAACTCATTCAACAGGGATCGGGATTATCTATGGGCTGTGCCGAGGCAACAATTTACGATCAACCCCAATCTGGGCCAAAACCCCGGATATTAATCATGACGCTTATTTTTAATCATTTAATATATAAAAAGATGAAAAACAAAATATTATTTACGTCCATAACATTCCTGACATTAGCATTAGGAGTATTTACAAGTTGTGAGAAAGTGAAAGAATTTGAGAGTGTATCTGTCACTTCAGTTCCTAAATTATACGAACCGGTTGAAGATCGATATGCAGTAATAGAAGATGTATCAAACCTGTACTTTGAATGGGAGAAAGCCCAAGCGGAAGATAACAGTGTGGTTTATTACGATATATTATTCGATAAACTCGACGGGGACTTTTCTAACCCCATATATATTTATCAGGCAGACGGCAATGGTTTGAATACCGGAGCTACCATTACGCAAAAAGGCTTGAATAGAATAGCCCGGCTTGCCGGTGCAAAGTCTGAAGAAGAAGCAGTTGTAAAGTGGACCGTGCGCTCAAACAGGGGAATGAACTTCGCTTTGGCTCAAGAATCGAGAACAATAACCTTACTCCGTATGGCAGGTCTCGAAGATTTGGACGATGGAGAAAGATTGTACATTGGTGGAGCAGGTTCGGAACAAGGACAACGTGTGAAGATGATAGAAGCTGAATCGGGCACTTATTACGAAATATATACCAAACTGGAGGCCGGCGAACCATTCTATTTCTACACCAGATTACAAGCCAACTCTGACAGAATCATATCAATAAAAGAAGATGGAGAATCTCTTGAAGAAACTGCCGGAGGCGAAGCACTTACTTATGCAGTAGATAAAGCAGGTGTCTATCGTATTAAACTTGATTTCAAGAACAAGAAGATTTCTTTCGAAGAGATTAATAGGGTTGCCATACGTAATTCATGGACAAATGTGCGCGGTATTTTCAATTATACCGAGAAAGGCGTTTGGGAACTCATGAACTATAATGTGCAACTACAAAAGACAGACTGGGGCTTTGACGAACGTTATAAAATTGAATTTACCGTAGATGGCAAACAAGAAGACTGGGGACAAATAAAGGACAAGTTCTTTGATAACAGACCTAGCATAGATAGAGCCGGATACCGTGATATGGCTCCTACCGATAATGGTCAATGGAATGGTAGTCAATTCAAATTCCCGGAAGAACTTTGTGACAGAAATAATCTCAGCAAATATTTTACAGATGTTACGATATCTATGACTGCAGAGAAAAATTACACTCACGACTTTACTAATATAAATACAGGTGACTAAACCATACGTAGTCTGTTTCTCGTAAAGGAAACAGACTGCTAAAAACAGAAGCAATTATGAAAAATATATTATTCGGGATTTTCCTTACATTTTCATGTTCTCTGATGTCGTGTGGCTCATACGACGATGAATATATAGAAGTAAACCAGTTTCCTAAGTACTCATGGACAGCAGCAGCCGACAGCGCTTCAACGACTTTTGTAAACAGGTATTGGAACACATCTGTGGGATGTTTCAACAACACATTCGACGGACAAATAGCACAAAACGACTATTGGCCCGAAGCTCATGGTCTGGATGTGGTAGTGGATGCTTACTTGCGTACCCATGATGAAAAGTATAAAAAAGTAATCTGGGATTTTTATGATGGAGTAAAAAATAAAAATGGAGGCAAATGGAGACACGATTTTTATGACGATATGGGTTGGCATGCAATGGCTCATCTACGTGCATACTATGCAACCAATGATGACCGGTTCTTAAAATCATCTCACGATCTGTGGACATGGATCACCGAAGGTTGGAATGATTACGACGGTGGAGGTATCCAATGGAAAGTAGGAACTGATGCTGAAAGTATGGGGAAAGGTATACCATCAAACGGACCTGCAGCTATTATTGCAGCCAGATTTGCACAAAAATACCCAGATGAGACCATAAACGGATTCACTAATCTACAATGGTCACTACGGATATATGAATGGATGAAATATCACCGTACCGTATTGTCTACAGGCCGGATATTTGAAAATTATGACACTACAAATGGAGACTATTCGTATGATGTAGGAACATTTATGGGAGCAGCTATCGAGTTATATAATATAACCAAAGAGAAAGTATATTTTAATGATGCAGTGAAAGTAGCCCGTTATCATATAGCAAACAATGTAAATACCGCCTACAAGGTTATGAGGGATTATGGCGAACAAACCGGTGATGGCGGCGGACACGACTGCAACCTCTTCAAAGGTATATTTGTACGCTACTTTACCATACTTATACAGCATCCGGATCTTTCGGACGGTGACAGGATGCGTTTTGTTGCTTTCCTGAAGAATAATGCAAACTATTTATGGACTCTTGGAACCGAAAAACCGGATATTAAAATGAGTCCTACGTGGTGGCAAATGCCGAAAGGGGATACAGCATGGGGCGACTTACGTTCAGCCATAAGCGGTACAACAACAATAGAAGCTATGGCCCTATTGGAGAAAAATGGATTTGTAGAATAAGCAAAATCTATAATAAATAAACCACCCATCTATTTATTACCCTGCAATCTTGGCTAATTGCAGGGTAATAGTATCCCTGTTATATCCAATCATAAATAATATCAGATGAAACAACACATTAATTTTAAGTCCTTACTCACTTTAGCAATAATAAGTCTGTTGGGAATCAGTTTTATTGCTTGTAACGACAAAGATGAAATAGAAGATGAGCAACTCATTGCTGTTAAGAGCCTTAACGTCCCTGTCAATGATGAATACATTGTATTACAATCTGTTACAGATCTATTATTCGAATGGTCAAAAAGCGAAACTAAAGATGTTAATTATACGATTCTATTCGATAAAGAAAATGGCAATTTTTCAGCTCCTGTATATAAGGCTTCATCAGATAATGCAGGGGCAAATACCAATATCAGACTAACACAACGCAAACTTAAAGATATCGCAACCTCTGCCGGAGGTATTGCCGGCAACAATATAAAACTAAAATGGGCTATACAGACCACTAAAGGTTTAAATACCATTCTATCTGAAGAATTTCGAAGTATCACTTTCGTTCTGCCAGCCGATTTAGGTGGCATCATCAAAGAGGGAGAGAAATTATACATCACCGGAGAGGGAGCAGAAGATGGTCAAGAAGTGAAAAAAGTAGAATATAACAGCACCACGATTTATGAAATATATACGAAACTGGAAGCTAACAAACCCTATTCTTTTTATTCGCAACTAGGTGAGCAAAAAAGAACGTTCAACCTGAAAGAAGATGGTATAACATTGAACGAGACTACCGGACAGCAGTTCTCTGGAACAACAGTAACACAGACAGGGACTTATCGCATCCGTTTGAACTTCAATACCTATCAGGTTACCACAGAGAGAATAAATAAGGTAGCAATTCGTTTTAGCTGGACAGGACGGAAAAATGAATTTAATTATACCTCAAAGGGCTGCTGGGAACTAAAAGATTATAATGTACAATTATTCGCTACTGACTGGGGCTTTGACGAACGATACAAAATAATCTTCACTATTAACGAACAAGAAGAAGCCTGGGGACAACTCGGACCTGAATTCGGACAAAGGCCGGCCATTGACAGACCCGGCTACAGAGACATGGCCCCCACTGCAACCGGACAATGGGATGGAGCACAGTTTAAATTTCCAGCCGAACTATGTGATGAAAATGACTTGAACAGGTATTATACCACTATTTTGATCTCAATGACAGCCGAGAAGAATTATACTCATGATTTTCTGGACATCACTTCTCATGGAAGTTATACCGCCAAATACCAAAACCCTGTATTTACAGCCTTTTCCTTACCCGACCCCGATGTGATAAGGGGAGAGGATGGCTACTTCTATCTGTATGCAACGGAACACTCTCTGACAGATCCCAATATGAAAAATGCACCTATTATGAAGTCGAGAGACCTTATTAACTGGACAAGAGCTGGCTCCATCTTCACAGATGCAACTCATCCTCAAATAACAGGAATGAATGATGCTGGTATCTGGGCACCTACTGTAAGTAAGGTGAATGGCAAGTATATGATATACTACTCACAGCCTGCACCCGAATGGAAGCATGCCATCGGTGTAGCTACTTCATCTTCGCCAACCGGTCCTTTTACCGATCATGGAAAACTAATAGACAGTAATGAGCAGGGAGTCGATATTTCCATTGATGCTTATCTTTATCAGGAGGATGGCCGTAACTACCTGTTCTGGGGCAGTTTTCGCGAAATTAGCGTGATAGAATTAACTGCCGATGGAATGTCTATCAAGAAAGGAGCAGTAAGAAAGAAAGTTGCCGGAGGTCAATACGAAGCCGCCTATGTTATCAAGAAAAACGGAGTATACAATCTGATATTATCTACCGGCCAATATCATAAAGGTGGTACATACAGTTTAGTTGTCGGACAATCGAATAACATCATGGGTCCATATACCAATAAAAAAGGGGAAGATATGAACGATGTCAAGCATGAGTTAATGTTGAAAGGCAATAACCGATTCTCTTCAACCGGACATTGTTCGCGCATCATCACAGACGATGCGGGTCAGGACTGGATTCTGTATCATGGATATGTTGACGAGCTCGATTATCGTTGCCTGATGCTTGATAAAGTAAATTGGATAAATGGATGGCCGGTTGTGAATAATACATATCCCACTTATACCGGATATAGCGCTCCTGTATTCAGATGAAAATTGATTAAATAGAAAATATATGTTTGGAAAAATTAAAGCGACTATCATTCTCGCCCTTCTAGCCATTGTGGCAGGATGTGCAGTTCAGAAGGATAAGAACAAACGTTTGACCGATTATGTCAATCCATTTATAGGGACTACCACCTTGTGGGACAGTATAGATTTAGGGTACAATCCCACTCGCAGGGCATGGGGAGGGGAGACTTTTCCCGGTGCATCCTTACCTAACTCTATGGTACAAGTCACTCCCGTCACCATGTGGCGAAGCGGCTCGGGCTATCAGTATGAAGATACTATTATCCATGCTTTTGTTCATACCAGCAAAGGGCATTGGAATCTCTGCTATGTTCCATTTATAGCGGTAAGCGGGAATGTTGATCCAAAATCTTACTATACGGGGTATAGTCACGATAACGAATCGGCAAGTCCCGGATATTATCAGGTCTATCTCAAAAAATATGATATTAATGCAGAGGTGACTTCATCATTACGATGTGGCTATCACAAATATACTTATAAAAACGGGAAAGAGAAAAAACTATTGGCCGACCTCTCCCATTCTAATGAGTATATAAGAGGCTGGAATATAGAGAAGTCGGGCGATAACGTGTTCAGCGGCTATCAACAAACAGGTCCTACTTTCTATTTCTATGCAGTTACCAACCATAAGATCAAGGATATAGAATCATTGAAAGATGGAGATGCAGAAGTTCGCATTATAAACTTTATCGACAATGAAAACATAGACAATCCTCTCGAAATGAAGGTCGGCTTCTCTTATGTTAGTGTTGAAAATGCAAAGAAAAACCTGGAGGCAGAGATACTCAATAAAGATTTCGAGCAAGTAAGAAATGAGGCAAGCGACACATGGGAAGGATTGTTATCTAAAATTCAGGTGTCAGGCGGTACGGAGGAGCAAAAAGAAACCTTTTATTCTGCTCTTTACAAAGCATTTTTATGGCCTATATTATTGAGCGATGTAAATGGAGAATATGTTAACGCCAAAGGCGAGGTGGTAAACAAAGGATTTCGTTACTACAGTGAACCTTCTTTTTGGGATGATTATCGCAATAAGTTGATTTTGCTGGGTATGGTCTCTCCTGATGTCACGGCGGATGTCATAAAGTCTATTACCGATTATGGAGAAATTAAAGGATTTATGCCAAGATTTTTCCATGGAGATCATGCGTCTGCCTTTGTTACAGGGAGTTATTTAAGAGGCATCCGTGATTTTGACGTGCAGAAAGCATATAAAATACTATTAAACAATGCTTTTGCAGAGGGCGAAGGTAGCAGACCTCATATTAAAGAGTATATGGAACGAGGATGGATATCCGAAATGGATATTAAAGATCCCAAATTGGAAACAGTAGCAAAAGCAGCCGTGACAAAAACACAGGAATATGCATACGATGATTATGCCACTGCCTTGCTGGCAAAAGAATTGGGCGATATGCAAAATTATGAAAAGCTAATGAAAAGAACAGATAGCTATAAACATTTATTCGATTCTACCACACAGCAGATGCGTCCCCGGTTGGAAAATGGAGAATGGGTTACTCCATTCGACCCTAAGAGACCATTCTATGAATATATGTATCGTGAAGCTAATGGATGGCAATCCACATTCTTTGCTCTCCACGATCCTCAAGGTCTCATTAATTTATTCCCCAGCAAAGAGGCATTTGAAACGAAATTAGACTCATTATTCATGATCCCATGGGAGGGATATGAAGCACATAATCTGACTACTTTTATCGGTCAATATTGTCATGGAAACCAACCTGGACATAGCGTTCCTTATATGTACTATTTTGTAGACAAACAGGAAAAGTCACAGAAAATATTGAATAAGATCCTGAACGATTATTATCGCATGGGACCCGAAAAATTAGCATATTGCGGTATGGATGACGCAGGAGAGATGTCTTCGTGGTATGTATTGAATGCCATAGGGTTATATACATATTCACCCGCTGACCCCAAGTATATTATCACTGTACCCTTATTCGACAAGACAACATTTAATTTGAATGGCAAAGATTTCACTATTAGCAAAAAAGGAAATGGAGAAAAGATAACAAACATAACTTATAACAACGAAAAAGTTGAAAGTTACTTCATTACACATGATAAGTTGAAAGAAGGAAAAGAGTTGATAATTAGCGTGGAATGAATGGTAAATCATAAGAAACGGACGAATTTCAAAAGGATTAAGGTATGAGATCTGGTGTTTTTTTGTCACTTTAACTAGGTTTATCAGAAATAAAAAATACCTTTGCGAAAGAATTAGAAGCTCATTGATTTAAGTAAAATAAACTAGAAGCCTTCAGGATACTATCTTGGAGGCTTTTGAATTGATTTGATATGAATAAACATCAACTTTGCTGCATCGGTCACATCACATTAGACAAAGTAGTCACTCCTCAAAACACTGTCTACATGCCGGGAGGAACAGCTTTTTATTGCTCACATGCCATCCGTCATTTTAATGATATTGATTATGCGCTGGTAACGGCAGTAGGTGCCACCGAGATGAAAGTTGTAGAGCAACTACGCGAAGCGGGTATTAACGTAACCGCCTTACCTAGCAAGCACTCCGTATACTTCGAAAACATCTATGGCGCCAATCCGGACGACCGTACCCAACGTGTATTAGCGAAAGCCGATCCGTTCACCGCCAGCCAGCTCAAAGAGATAGATGCACAAATCTACCACCTCGGTTCTCTGCTGGCAGATGATTTTTCATTAGAAGTCATCAAAGCATTATCGCAGAAAGGTCTGATCGCAGTAGATTCGCAAGGTTACCTGCGCGAGGTTCGTGACACCCACGTTTATCCGGTGGACTGGACAGATAAGAGAGAAGCCTTGCAATATATTCATTTCCTCAAAGTCAACGAGCATGAAATGGAAGTGTTGACCGGGCTTTCCGATCCGCACGAAGCTGCCCGTCAATTATATGAATGGGGAGTAAAAGAAGTATTAGTCACCTTGGGAAGCATGGGCTCACTTATTTTCAACGGAAAGGAATTCTATCGCATCCCGGCCTATAAACCCAAAGAAGTGGTAGATGCAACAGGGTGTGGAGACACCTATACCATCGGCTATCTATACCAACGGGTGTCAGGTGCCGGCATTGAAGAAGCAGGACGTTTTGCTGCAGCCATGTCGACTTTAAAAATAGAGAAATCCGGTCCTTTCAGCGGAGATAAGGAAGATGTCATTGAATGTATCAGGACTGCAGAACAGATGTTCTAAAGTCCTGATCTCTCATGTATCTACTTTCTAATCTTAAACACCGGTGCAATCGCGTTCACCCGTTTATCAGGCATATTTATAACAAGCCCCTGTTCAGAACGGGTGAACGGAACTTTCCCGTAGCCCAGTAATTCAACTTTACTGATCTTACCCGGATGCAACTCACTTTTTGCTGCCAATGATTTAATCGTGATTTGTTTCTCTTCCGGCCATGCCAATACGACAGCATATAAGCTTTTATCCGTTTGTGTAAATCGAATCTCTTTTGAAGTTGCCTTGTCATAAGCACCTTCATTAAACCCTTGCGCATTGATAGGGATAGCAGATTCCGCTATCGGACCTTCACCGAAGACTTTCCACGGACGAGTATCGATGATAGCTTCTTTATTGACAGTCATCCAGTCACCCAAATCATTCAGAATCACTTCTTCTTTTTCGTCAAACGTTCCATCTGCCCGTAAAGGGACGCTAAGCAATAAATTACCATTCTTACTGACAATATCAACCAACAGCTTTACGACTGACGCAGCCGACTTATAGCCATTATGCTCATAAATAGAGGTGTTGTAATGCCAACCTCCGATACATGAGCACGATTGCCAGGGCTCTTCAATAATCTTGTTGGGAGCACCACGCTCTACATCCCAAACCAAAGCCTTACGCTGCTGCTCATCCAGAATCTTACCAAACATCACAGCTTCCAGTTCCCCTTTATGAGTCGCCATATTATGATTATAGAAATGTGCGGCAATCTTCAACCCGGCATCACTGATAGGATAAAAAGGAAGTACGGTTACATCAAAATAAATCAGATCAGGATTATAGCGGTTTATTGCGTCCAATGTACGGTCATAGAAATTCGTACAATACTCCACTGTTGGCTGGCAAACTCCATTTCCCCATCCCCATTGTCTATGAATCATGCCATTACTCCAGCTACCTTCACTCATCGGATGATTCTGTGCATACAAATCTTGAGGATCATATCCTTCCCACCACTTACCTTTACCATCCTCTTTAGTGAGCTTTCCATCATAAGGAATACCTGCTTTCGCCCCCTCTCTATCATAACGCTGTGAAGGTTCATACCAGGTCCAGGCATGATCGGCATGGAAACTAATACCAAAAGGAAGCTCGTATTTACGCGCAGCCCTCTCCCATTCTGCAAGAATATCCCGCTTAGGTCCCATGTTCACCGAGTTCCACGGTTGGTACCGGCTATTCCAGAGATCCATATTGTCATGATGGTTACCCAAAGCAAAGAAATATTGCGCCCCTATTTTCTTATATAATGCAACTAACTTATCCGGATCCCATTTCTCTGCTTTAAACAAAGGAATGATATCCTTGAAACCGACCTCGGATGGATGTCCATAGTGTTCCACATGATGTTTATAAGCTCCCGAACCTTCAAAATACATCTCACGCGCCATCCAGTCACCGGAACCTTCCACACACTGGGGTCCCCAATGAGCCCAAATACCAAACTTGGCATTTCTAAACCATTCGGGAACTTTGTAATTTTTCAGGGATTCCCAAGTCGGTTCAAATTTCCCTCTCATCATTTTCTCATTCTTTTCCGAAACCGGAACAGGATAATTTTGAGCTATTACTGTCTCTCCGCATAATAATAAAACAGAAATCAATAATAAGTGTGTTGTTTTCATGATATAACTATTTATAATTTCTCTATATTTGTGACGATACAAAAATAGAACAGCAAATTGAGATTTTCATTATCCAAACACGTCATCATATAGGATATTATCGATATTTGTATGTTAAAACAATTAATTCACTAAAGTTATGACACAATCCATCGACCAACTACATTTGTTGATATTAAACGTAGGACTAGCCATCCATAACGCAGATTGGAACTGGAAAAACGTCAGCAGTCCATTCACCAGACTGTACTATGTGACCGAAGGAACCGCACGTATCATCTTACCGTCAGGAGTACAGGAGTTACTCCCCAACCACCTCTACCTGATTCCGTCATTTACAACTCACAGTTATTCATGTGAGGCCCATTTCTCGCATTATTACCTCCATATATACGAAGACCATCAATCGGAAATGAGCATTCTGGAAGACTATAACTTTCCTGTGGAAATACCGGCAGGCGACTTGGAGCTGCCACTCATAAAAAGATTGTGCCAGATCAACCCGACCATGCACTTGCCCCAATCTGATCCGACAAGTTATGACAACAATCCGACATTGATTAAAAGTATCATCAAAAACAAACAACGAGACTTCTATGATAAGGTAGAGTCAAGGGGAATAGTTTATCAACTCATGGCACGTTTCCTAAAAAATGCCAAGCCTAAAATTGAAACAAATGACGACCGGATTCAAAAAGCCCTGTCTTATATCCGGAAGAATATTTATCAGAAAATAGAAATAGATTCGCTGGCAGAAATCTCCTGCCTGTCCAAAGACCATTTCATCCGGCTTTTCAAAAAAGAGGTAAACAACACTCCATTGCAGTATATCAACCAGAAGAGAATTGAAAAAGCACAGCTCATATTGATAACAGATAACATGTCGATTAAGAACATTGCTTATCTGCTAGGATATGAGGACCAGTCTTATTTCAACCGCTTATTCAAAAAATTGACAGGACTTACTCCACAACAATACAAAGATACATACAAGTCATAAAGCATAATTCTATCCCCACACACTGATTCCGTATTAAATCAATGGAGGCTCTATTTATTTCAGCTTCCACTCTCTCCCTCTGCCTTTATTATTGTGTTAAAAACAAGCATTTCCCCTTTTTCCCTAAATCTTTTTTGAATTTCGTTTGTTCCCTTTGTTACTCTCGCCAAAAGACGGCAGAAAAAGACTTCAACCTAAATAATAACAAATGGAAAAATTTAATGCAATGAGGACTAGACTTTTACAACATCTTCAGAAAAAAGCCATCAGGTCAAGGAGCATCATGACGCTTGTTTGCCTGCTACTGGCCTCTGCATCAGCCTTTGCACAGACAAAGACGGTGACAGGAACAGTGACGGATGCTGCCAATGAGCCATTGATCGGCGCATCGGTACTCGTACAAGGAACTTCCACCGGAACCATCACGGATATGGACGGTAAATATTCAATCTCTGTCACTCCGGAGGACGTGCTGGCATTTTCATACGTGGGAATGACTTCGCAAAGCGTCAAAGTGGGGACACAGAGCGTAATCAATGTCACTTTAAAAGAAGACTCGCAAGTGCTAGCCGAAACAGTCGTTATCGGATACGGTAGTGCAAAGAAAAGAGACCTGACAGGTTCTATCACCAATGTCAAAGGAGAAGAAATAGCCAACAAACCGGCTATGAATCCGCTGTCTTCCCTTCAGGGAAAGGTGGCAGGTGTGCAGATTGTAAACTCCGGACGGGCCGGCTCTGATCCGGAAATCCGTATCCGCGGAACAAACTCCATCAACGGATATAAACCGCTTTACATTGTTGACGGACTATTCAACGACAACATCAATTTTCTGAATCCGGAAGACATCGAGTCTATGGAGATTCTGAAAGACCCGTCATCTCTGGCTATCTTCGGTGTTCGCGGTGCGAACGGTGTGATTATCATCACCACAAAGAAAGCCAAAGAGGGACAGACGCTGGTGAACATCAACACTTCTTTCGGTTTCAAAAAAGTGGTGGACAAGGTGAAAATGGTGAATGGTTCACAGTTCAAGGAACTATATAGCGAACAACTTGCCAATCAGGGAGATGCTCCGTTCGATTATACCGGTTGGGATGCCAATACAGACTGGCAAGACGAAATTTTCCAAACTGCTTTCATTACAAACAACAACATTAGTATTACAGGGGCTTCGCCCAAACATAGTTTCTATCTGGGTGTAGGCTACTCTTACGAACAGGGAAACATCGAGCATGAGAAATTCAGCAAGGTGACCATCAACGCCAGCAATGATTATAAGATTACAGACTTCTTGAAAGTCGGTTTTCAGTTTAACGGAGCACGTATGCTTCCTGCTGATTCCAAGCAGGTACTGAATGCTCTCCGCGCCACTCCTATTGCTCCGGTGTATAACGAAGAATACGGATTATATACCTCTCTGCCCGAATTCCAGAAAGCACAGATCAACAACCCGATGGTAGATATAGGCTTAAAAGCGAATACTACCAAAGCCGAGAATTATCGGGCATCGGGCAACATTTACGGTGAAGTGGACTTCCTGAAACATTTCAAATTCAAAGCTACGTTCTCAATGGATTATGCATCCAACAACGGACGTACCTACACACCAATCGTAAAAGTATATGATGCCGCAGTTAGCGGAAACGTCTCTACGTTGGGAACAGGAAAGACAGAAGTCAGCCAGTTCAAGGAAAATGAGACGAAAGTACAGAGCGACTATGTATTAACCTATACCAATAGTTTCGATAATGGCAATCATAACCTGACTGCAACCGCCGGTTTTACGACTTACTACAACTCTTTGAGCCGGTTGGACGGAGCACGTAAACAAGGGGTAGGACTGGTTATCCCCGACGATCCGGACAAATGGTTTGTCAGCATCGGCGATGCCGCCACAGCTACCAATGGAAGTACCCAATGGGAACGCAGTACGCTATCCGTGCTTGCACGTGTCATCTATAATTATAAAGGCAAATATCTGTTCAACGGTTCATTCCGCCGGGATGGTTCTTCCGCTTTCTCCTATACAGGCAACGAATGGCAAAACTTCTTCTCCCTGGGTGGAGGTTGGCTGATGTCTGAAGAAGAATTCATGAAAGATATCAAATGGCTTGACATGTTGAAAATCAAAGCATCCTACGGTACACTGGGAAACCAGAATCTGGATAAAGCCTATCCTGCCGAACCGCTATTGACCAATGCCTACTCGGCAGTCTTCGGAAAGCCGTCTATCATTTACCCAGGATACCAACTGGCTTATCTGCCCAACCCTAACCTCCGTTGGGAAAAAGTAGAAGCATGGGAAGCCGGATTCGAAACGAATGTTCTTCGTAACCGCTTGCATTTTGAAGGTGTTTATTACATGAAGAACACCAAAGACTTGCTGGCAGAAGTTCCCGGTATTTCCGGAACAATCCCCGGCATCGGTAACTTGGGACAGATTCAGAATAAAGGAGTAGAAATGGCAGTGACCTGGCGTGATCAGATCGGCGAATGGGGATATTCTGTCAGTGCTAACCTGACTACCATCAAGAATGAAGTGAAGAGCCTCGTTCAGGATGGATATTCCATCATTGCCGGAGATAAGCAACAAAGTTATACGATGGCGGGTTATCCTATCGGATATTTCTACGGATATAAGGTAGCAGGCGTTTATCAATCACAAGCCGACATCGATGCATCTCCGGAAAACACACTGGCAACAGTTACCCCCGGTGACTTGAAATTTGCCGATGTCAACGGTGATGGTAAAATCACTCCGGAAGACCGTACCATGATAGGTAATCCGACTCCTAAAGTAACTTACGGTTTATCTCTCGGAGTAGATTACAAAAACTGGTCGTTAGGCATCGACATGATGGGACAGGGTGGAAACAAGATTTACCGCACATGGGACAATTACAACTTTGCCCAATTCAACTACCTGGAGCAACGCCTGGGCCGTTGGCACGGAGAGGGTACTTCCAACACGCAACCCTTGTTGAATACCAAACATTCCATCAATACAATGAACTCCGACTATTACATTGAGAACGGAAATTTCTTCCGCATCCGTAATATACAGTTGGCTTACGCATTCGACAAGAGCCTGCTTGCAAAGATACGTTTACAGGCACTCAAGGTTTATGTGAACATACAGAACCTGAAGACATGGAAACATAACACCGGATATACACCGGAATTGGGAGGTACCGCTACTGTATTCGGAGTAGACAACGGCAGCTATCCCGTACCGGCAGTCTATACTTTCGGAATCAACTTAACATTCTAGTGATAAGGTGTCACTGCCAGTTTTCCATGCGGGACACCACTTTAATCTTTAAAACTATCATTATATGAAACTGAATAAATATATATTTGCAACCCTTATCACTTCAACGACCTTATTTCTAGGTGGTTGTAGTGACTTCCTGGACCGCAGTCCACAAGGACAGTTCACGGAAGATGATAATCCGAACGCACTGGTCAACGGTAAGATTTACAACGTCTATACGATGATGCGTAACTACGATGTCACCGCCGGACCTCCTGCACTTGCCATCCACTGTTTCCGTTCCGAAGATTCGGAAAAAGGAAGTATTTCCAGTGACGGTTCTGATGTAGCCGAAATGTACGACGATTTCCTGTACACACCGACCAACGGTTTGCTGGGTGCTTATTGGGGGAAAAATTATGCCATCATCTACCAATGCAATGACATACTTACCGCCATCGCAGATAAAGAAACAGCCGGACAGACAGAGACTGAAGACATTATCAATAAAGGAGAGGCTTCTTTCTTCCGCGCCTATTGCTACTTCAATTTGGTAAGAGCCTTCGGTGAAGTACCTCTGGTAACTTATAAAATCAATGATGCTTCGGAAGCCAATATCCCGAAAACAACGGTGGATAAAATCTACGAGCAGATAGACAACGACCTGAAAACAGCGGAAGAGTCATTGCCGGAAACATGGAGCACCGAATACACCGGACGCTTGACTTGGGGAGCCGCCCGTTCTTTACACGCGCGTACTTATATGATGCGCAACGATTGGAACAATATGTACACGGCCTCTACCGACGTTATTAAAAAAGGATTGTACAACTTGAAGACTCCCTACGACGAGATATTCACGGACGACGGCGAAAACAACGGCGGTTCCATATTCGAACTGCAATGTACAGCTACTGCCGCTCTTCCCCAAAGTGATATTATCGGTAGCCAATTCTGTGAAGTACAAGGAATACGTGGAGCTGGTCAATGGGACTTAGGCTGGGGATGGCATATGGCAACAGAGTACATGGCACAGGCTTATGAACAAGGTGACCCGCGTAAGAACGCTACCCTACTCTATTTCCGCCACTCGGATGATGATCCTATCACCCCGGAAAACACCAATGAGCCTTATGGCGAATCTCCGGTTTCTCCGGCAATAGGTGCTTACTTCAATAAGAAAGCATATACCGATCCGGCTTTGCGTAAAGAATACACCAACAAGGGCTTCTGGGTAAACATTCGCTTGATTCGCTACGCTGATGTATTATTGATGGGAGCTGAATCAGCCAACGAAAAAGGAATCCCGGGTGAAGCAATCGACTATTTGGAACAGGTCCGTGCACGTGCCAGAGGTACCAATACCAATATATTGCCAAAAGTGACAACCACCGATCAGGGAGAATTGCGTGATGCCATCCGCCACGAACGCCGTGTGGAACTGGGAATGGAATTCGACCGTTTCTACGATCTTGTTCGTTGGGGTATTGCAAAAGAAGTACTGCACGCAGCCGGTAAAACTAATTATCAGGACAAAAACGCATTACTGCCATTGCCTCAAACAGAGATTGACAAGTCTAAAGGAGTACTGGTACAGAACCCCGACTATCAATAAAAAAGTTTCTCGGTGCCGAACGGTTGTTTCCTCGGTGCCGAAACTACTGTTTCTCGGTGTCGAACAATGTCCTCCTCGGTGCCGGATATTCAACATATAGGGAGGACTTTATAGTAACGGATATAAAAGTAGGAATAATAGCATGATATACAAGAAGTTAAGTCTATCCGTCCTGTTGTTTGCCGCAGGTTTTCTGACCGCATCGGCACAGAAGTCGCCACAGGATATGGATCGCTTCATCGACGTATTGATGAACAAAATGACTTTGGAAGAAAAGATAGGACAGTTGAACCTTCCCGTCACCGGAGAGATTACTACGGGACAAGCCAAAAGCAGCGATATTGCCGCTAAAATCAAGAAAGGCGAAGTGGGAGGACTGTTCAACCTGAAAGGAGTGGAGAAAATACGTGAAGTACAAAAGCAGGCTGTGGAAGAATCCCGTTTAGGAATTCCATTACTGTTCGGTATGGACGTTATTCACGGATACGAAACGATGTTCCCCATCCCACTCGGATTGTCTTGCACTTGGGATATGACTGCCATAGAGGAATCTGCCCGTATTGCAGCCGTAGAGGCCAGTGCCGACGGTATCTCATGGACTTTCAGCCCGATGGTGGATATTTCACGCGACCCTCGTTGGGGACGTGTGTCCGAAGGTAACGGTGAAGACCCGTTTCTCGGAGCCATGATTGCCGAAGCGATGGTGCGCGGCTATCAGGGGAAGAACATGGAACGGAATGATGAAATCATGGCTTGTGTAAAACACTTTGCACTATATGGTGCGGGAGAAGCAGGACGTGACTATAACACCGTAGATATGAGCCGTCAGCGGATGTTCAATGATTATATGCTGCCGTATGAAGCAGCCGTTGAAGCAGGTGTAGGTAGCGTAATGGCTTCTTTTAATGAAGTGGATGGTATTCCGGCCACTGCCAACAAATGGTTGATGACAGACATTCTCCGCGGACAGTGGGGATTCAACGGTTTTGTGGTAACCGATTATACGGGTATTTCAGAAATGATCGATCATGGTATCGGTGATCTTCAAACAGTATCCGCCCGTGCCATCAATGCCGGAGTGGATATGGATATGGTAAGCGAAGGCTTTGTAGGAACATTGAAGAAATCCGTTCAGGAAGGAAAAGTCTCTATGGAAACGTTGAATACGGCTTGTCGCCGTATTCTGGAAGCCAAATATAAACTGGGATTATTTGATAATCCTTATAAATATTGCGATCCGAAACGTCCGGCACGCGACATCTTTACCAAAGCGCATCGCGATGCAGCCCGCAGAATTGCAGCAGAAAGTTTCGTTCTCCTAAAGAACGACAGCCCCGACGGTAATCCGAACGGAAATCCGTTACTGCCTTTCAATCCGAAAGGAAATATTGCAGTGATCGGTCCGTTGGCAAACAGCCGGAGTAATATGCCGGGTACATGGAGCGTAGCAGCTGTGCTCGACCGCTGCCCTTCTCTCGTGGAAGGACTAAAAGAGATGACTGCCGGAAAAGCGAATATCATGTACGCCAAAGGAAGCAATCTGATTAGTGATGCAAGTTACGAAGAACGGGCAACGATGTTCGGCCGTTCCCTGAACCGCGATAACCGCACCGACCAACAATTGTTGGATGAAGCGTTGAACGTAGCCCGCCGGTCGGACATTATCATCGCTGCCTTAGGCGAATCTTCCGAAATGAGTGGTGAAAGTAGCAGCCGCACGGATTTAAACATTCCCGATGTACAGCAGAATCTGTTGAAAGAGCTTTTAAAGACAGGCAAACCGGTAGTACTGGTATTATTTACAGGCCGTCCGCTTACGTTGAGCTGGGAACAGGAACATGTACCCGCCATTCTGAATGTATGGTTTGGAGGTAGTGAAGCAGCTTATGCCATTGGCGACGCCCTCTTCGGCTATGTCAATCCGGGTGGTAAACTGACTATGACTTTCCCGAAGAATGTAGGCCAGATACCTCTTTATTATGCGCACAAGAATACCGGACGTCCTTTGAAAGAAGGTAAATGGTTTGAGAAATTCCGCAGTAACTATCTCGATGTGGATAATGATCCGCTTTATCCGTTCGGTTATGGTCTTTCTTATACTACTTTCTCTTACAGTGACATCGACTTGAGCCATTCCAGCATGGATATGACCGGATCATTGACCGCTGCAGTGGAAGTTACCAATACCGGAACATGGCCCGGCACGGAAGTGGTACAGCTTTATATCCGTGACGTTGTAGGCAGCAGTACCCGTCCCGTCAAAGAGCTGAAAGGCTTCCAGAAAATATTTCTGGAACCGGGAGAGATGCAAATTGTCCGTTTCAAGATTGCACCGGAAATGCTACGGTATTATAATTATGACCTGCAACTGGTTGCCGAACCGGGCGACTTTGAAGTGATGATCGGTACGAACAGCCGGGATGTGAAAACTGCGAAATTTACGTTGAACTAAACTTTTAGGCACGGATTACACGGATTATGCTGTTGTTTTATGTAACACAATTCCTAAAACCGTGAAATCCGTGTAATCCGTGCCTAATCCAATAAATTATGACCTTTATTATGAACGATAAATATAAAAGAATCGCAGTGATGAGCGCACTTCCGCTCATGTTACTGTTTCTATCCGCCATCGCCCTGACTTTCCAGAGCTGTAAAGGGAAAAGCAAAAATGACAATCTTTCTGCCGCCACCGACTCGCTATCGGACGACGCATTAATGGACACCGTTCAGCGACGGACTTTCCTCTACTTCTGGGAAGGTGCCGAACCGAATAGCGGTCTGGCTCCCGAACGGTATCATGTGGACGGCGTATATCCTGAAAACGATGCCAATGTAGTCACTTCCGGCGGCAGCGGTTTCGGCATCATGGCAATCCTTGCGGGAATCGACCGCGGTTACGTCACCCGCGAAGAAGGACTGACACGCATGGAACGCATCGTTTCTTTCCTCGAAAAAGCAGACCGTTTCCACGGAGCCTACCCCCACTGGTGGTATGGTGACACCGGAAAGGTGAAACCGTTTGGCCAGAAAGACAATGGAGGCGACCTGGTAGAGACAGCTTTCCTCATACAAGGTCTGCTTGCCGTACACCAATATTACGTCAACGGAAATGAGAAAGAGAAAGCACTCGCTCAACGTATCGACCGGATTTGGCGGGATGTCGACTGGAATTGGTACCGGAAAGGCGGGCAAAATGTCCTTTACTGGCATTGGAGTCCGACGTATGGCTGGGAAATGAATTTCCCCGTACATGGTTACAACGAATGTATGATTATGTATATTCTTGCCGCCGCTTCTCCTACACATGGAGTACCTGCCGCTGTTTATCATGACGGTTGGGCACAGAACGGAGCCATCGTCTCTCCCCATAAAGTAGAAGGAATCGAATTGCATCTCCGCTATCAGGGCACGGAAGCCGGACCGCTTTTCTGGGCTCAATATTCTTTCCTCGGACTTGATCCGGTAGGATTGAAAGATGAATACTGCCCCAGCTACTTCCACGAAATGCGCAACCTGACATTAGTCAACCGTGCCTACTGCATCCGCAACCCCAAACATTACAAAGGTTTCGGACCGGATTGTTGGGGACTGACTGCCAGCTACTCCGTTGATGGATATGCAGCTCATTCACCCAACGAGCAGGACGACAAAGGAGTCATCTCTCCTACCGCCGCACTTTCATCGATTGTCTATACACCGGAGTATTCCATGCAGGTAATGCGCCATTTGTATGGTATGGGAGATAAAGTGTTCGGTCCTTTCGGATTCTATGATGCTTTCAGCGAAACGGATAATTGGTATCCGCAACGGTATCTGGCTATCGATCAGGGACCTATCGCTGTAATGATCGAAAATTACCGGACAGGGTTGTTATGGAACCTTTTCATGAGCCATCCTGACGTGCAAGCCGGATTGACCAAACTTGGTTTTAACACCAACAAGCAAGATGTGAGACAGAAATAAGTGGGAACCACGGTGCGTGGAAGTGGTCTACTGACCACCTCCGCCACCAGTGTTTCCACCTCCTCCGCCACCTTTCACATCATCATTGTCGATGCTGCGTGCAGCTTTCTTCACACTGGCTTTCAACTCTCCAATCCGATAGCTGACGCTAAAGCCAAAATACCGGCTTGGATACTTGCTCGAACTTTTCGAGATAAAGTTAACTCCCTCCGTGTGATTATTGTAAGTTCTGTATTTCTCTACAATATTGCTACAATAAATATTCAAAGAAAGACGTTCCTCTTTCAGGAAAGAACGGCTCAATCCCAAGCTATAATAATTGTATCCCGAACCTCTCCCCTGCAAACTGATACGCGGTGTACTTCCACCTCCGTTCAAGCTCAAACGGACTTTTCCCGGTAAAGTCTGCTGAATTCCTCCATACGCAGAAGCATTCCATCCATAATTATGCAACTCTTGAGCAGGACTCCGCAAATCACTGTAATTTCCACGCCCATTGATATAAATCCTCGTTTTGGGAGAAGCATTCCAGTTCAAATAAAAATTCAATCCTGTTTCCCGGCTTTTACCTATATTATCATACGTGCTATACAAAGCACCATAAGGAGCTTTATGACCACCTTCAAATATTTCTCCGTCTTTATCGGTTATTAAGCGACTGACTCTTTCAATTCCATTGTTATTGAAAGAGTGGCGCAAAGAGAGGTTGATGTTGAACTTGGCCGTGAAACTGCTGTAAGACAAATCAAACGAATGGCTCTTTTCACTCTTCAGGTTCGGATTTCCCTGATTGATAAACATCGGATCCTGATTATCGAAATAAGGATTCAAGTTCCAAATACCCGGACGCCAGATACGCATATTATATCCACCGCGGAGGTTTTGCGTCTTGCCTAACTTTATTCCCAAAGAAACGGAAGGAACCAGATCGCTAAAGTTCGAGTTAAAATTCTCGCCTGCACCGACCAGATACTTCACTTCCTGTATGGTTTGTTCATAACGAAGTCCCGGTTTGAAAGTAAAATCCTTATATTTCAGCGTATATCCGGCATAAGCGGAAATGATATGATTCAGATGGCGGTACTCGCTGCTGCGTTTCTCATTATATGCATAGTTTTCGCTTTCCCCTTCGGCTTCATAAAACCGATTATCACTGGAGTTGCGCCGGAAAATATATTTGGCACCCGTCTCAATCGTATGCAACTTTCCAATCGGAGTGGTATAGTCCACCTGGAAGGTTTGTTCCATCGTATTCGTCTTTCCGTCCGAATGGAAATTCTTCAATGACAGTTCTTTGATGATATCCAGTCTATTCTCATCAGGCTCGATGTCCAGATAAGTATTATAGGAATCATTCGTTTGAGGTTGAGAGTTGATCTTATAAGAAAGGGTAATCATCCGTTCTTTGTTCTTTCGGGAAGTACGTTGATAGTCTATATTACCGTTGATGGAATACCATGATCCTTTTCCATGGTTGTCCGTTCTATAACGATATGCAAAATCCTGGCGGTCGGCTCCGTGCATAATCGTAGTTCCGCCACTATTACTCTTGTCATTGCTACCATACATTCCGAAAGCCACAGTCAGCAGCCTCAACGTATCAATCTCGTAACTGGCTTCCAAATTGCCATATTGGAAATTACCCTTCGATTTGGAACTGCTTTCCGACTCCAAGAACTTTTCATTCTCTTTATCAGGTTCATAATTCTCCCGGTAACTGTCGGAATAGCTGCGCGGACTATTATTATAATTATAGTTGTAGTTGGCAGAAACCGTCAGTTTGCCCTGTTTTACCATTGCATAAGTGCCGGCACCTACCCCATTATTGCTGGCATTTCCTCTGAAAGTAGCCGTATATCCTTCAAATCCGGTACCCACTGTGACGATATTCAGAATACCTCCGATACCTTCCGCATCATATTTAGCTCCCGGTGAAGTAATCACCTCAATATATTTAATCGTATTCGCCGGCATACTTTTCAGCACTTCCTTCGGATTATTGCTCATCATATTGTTGGGCTTTCCATTCACATGAATCTTGAAACTGCTACTGCCGTTCACCTGTACATTGTCTTCTCCATCCACCGTGACCAGAGGAACTTTTCGAAGCATCTCCAATATACTGTTTGATTTTGAATCCGGATCATCTTCAATATTATATTCAATCTTATCCACATCTACCTTTACCAAAGGTTTCTGTGCAACAACCTCCACTCCTTTCAACACATTATTGGCCTCTGAAGAAATCATCGTTCCCAAATCAATCTCCCTGACCGAAGGTTTTAAAGTGAATTCTTTTACTATAGGCGACTTGCCAATGGAAGAAATCGTGATTATATAACTACCTGCAGCGACATTCAGTTTTTCCTGAAATTTACCATTCGCCCCTGTGACCGCCATCTTTACAGCTTTATCCGGAGCATTTTTAGGAGTTATCTTAATCGTGGCATACGGTTCTCCTTCTTGTGTTAAAGAATCAAGAAGTACTCCTTTGATAGTATAAGAAGGAGCCGTGGATTTTTGTGCCCACCCAGTCATAGATGTAGCGAACACGAATAGCAATAGTAGTAACAGTCTGTGTTTCATGACTAGAAATATTTAGCTTATGTTTATTATACGTGGTATATTCAAAAATGATGCAAATCCAGAGGCCAAAAGTAATTGGTTTATCTACGCTTACGAATTTTTCGGAGTTAAGAATATAAAACGAATGGATAAAATATCTTATTACAGTATATTTCTAGTATATTTAAACATTCCCGTTTAAGGGTAACAAATCTTCTTTATTTGAAATGAAATAAAGATGATATATACCATTGTATCGGTCGTTTCAGACGCCTCAAGTTAGCGCAGATTCTTCCAATCCAGCAGCCATCGAATTCTTGTTCATATTTCGTGAGTACTTTCTTACAATCCCGGAGCCGGACGTCTTGCCTTTCCATGGCCGATAATATCTCGCTTATCCGGGCAATTTGTTCCCTTTGACACAAGAGTTCTTTATCCTGACAACCGATAATTTCAGCATATAAATTACAGATATTTGCCTTTTCAATACACAGTTCTTCCAATGTATCGATATACTCGGCTGTAATTCGGTCTTTATTCTGAAACAGGAATCCTTCAACACTTTCTTCATCCACAACAGTGATCCCTTTTTCATACGACATAGGAAATCTTTTCATCTCCGCCCAAAGCCAGATAACTTCTTTGTTAATTCCATACTTGGCCGCCGCTTCTTCTACGCTAATCCATTTCGACATAATGCTCTTGTTTTAATGTGTTCCACAATAAAGATTGAATATTATTTTGTTTATGTGGAGCAACGGGCATTCACGTTTTCTGTATTTCGGGCGGGTGGGGAATTGGTTATAGATTCAAAGGATTGCTGAAACCGACCGGATACAAGAAAGACGTGAATGCTGTTGCACCATTATCTCCACTCGAGGTCTTAGCATACCCTATAGAAAGACAATGATAACAACAGACACCCACGCCAATCGTTTATATATAACACATCTTTAACGGATATGTTGATTATAAAGCCGCCAGCGTGGAATATCTGTTGAATCATCTCTCCTCTATATGAAATTGCTAAGTTTCGAGTGGGAGAGACAATACATTACATATTCCATTTAGTAACATATACCGCCTCCTGCTAGTTTCATCACGCTGATGAGCAGAAAGCGTATGACAAAGATATATATATTTTTTTAAATGCAGTGGAAATATGGAAATAAATGCAGGAAGTTATGTATATCCAGCAAGCTCTCTCACATATAAAAATGAAAATCCTCTTTCAACCTATCACCGACTTCCTGAAACTCCCTATTTATAATACTTTCAGCATGGTGACAGGTTGTTATTAACCTATCACCTCATCTATCACCTATCACCGCCTATTTTTTGAAAAAGCAGATAGCAAACAGTCGTTTTAATAAGGGGTAATTCTTGTTTCAGCATACGATACTCTTATTTCCAAGGCTTGAAACACTTATTTTCCCGGTACGAAACTTTAGTTTCAAAGGCTAGGAAACTTTAGTTTCCTACCGATGAAACCAAAGTTTCCCCATGGTGGAACTAAAGTTTCAAGGCGGGGGAACAAGAGTTTCCCGCCTTGAAACCAAGTGTTTTGAGGCATGAAACATTTTTTATCCCGTAATGTGACATTCTTCCTTTTAGTATATTAATGCGATTAACTCTTTCCACAATAGAATTTTGCGACCACATAAAAGAACCAGAATCCCCCATAAATAAACAATAAATAAGTACGATATAGCTTGGCAGACCGGATAATAAAGCCTACCTTTATGAGCCTTTAATAAAAAGCATAAACAATAATCACTTTTAACATGAAACTTACTTTGATGCGGGACAACGACGGAACATCAACCATGCGGACGTTGGACATAAACCTACAAATAGAAGCGATGAAGCATGAAACAAAAGCCCGCCCGATAAGTAATCTACGGACAAGCATACGTTATGCCTCACCGGACAGTAAACTGGAAGCAGCTCAAAAACTACCCAAAGTCATCCCTGCGGCTAACTTCCGCAAAACAACAAATGGCGCACAAATGACCGGATATAACGGCATTATACAAATAGAAGTGAATCATCTGGCAAACCGGACGGAAGTAAACCGTATCAAACAAGAAGCAGCCGAACTTACACAGACTTTTGCCGCTTTTATGGGTTCCAGCGGTCATTCCGTAAAAATATGGCTACGCTTCACCCGCCCGGACAAATCACTTCCCAAAGACCGGGAAGAAGCAGAAATATTCCAAGCTCACGCCTACAGAAAAGCCGTCAGCCTTTATCAACCGGCACTCTCCTACTCCATCGAACTCAAAAATCCGACATTGGAGCAATTCTGCCGACAAACGTGTGATCCGGAACTTTACTATAATCCTGACTCCACCGTCATTTATATGCGTCAGCCACTGGAAATGCCATCGGACACAACCTACAAAGAATCCGTACAGGCAGAAACATCTCCTTTCAAACGACTGATTCCCGGTTATGACAGCTTTGAAACTTTGTCCGCACTCTTCGAAGCAGCCCTGAACAAGGCTTACCATTCATTAAGCGAACTTCACCCCAACATACACCTACATTCCGACGAAGATCTCAAGCCATTATTGGTCCACCTGGCGGAAAACTGTTTTCAGGCAGGCATACCGGAAGAAGAAACAGCCCGTTGGGCAATCGCTCATTTCTATACCAAGAAGAAAGAATTTCTTATCCGGCAAACCATACAAAACGTATACACAAGAGCAAAAGGATTCGGACAAAAATCACCTTTATCGACAGAGCAGGAATTGGAATTCCGAACGGAAGAGTTTATGCAACGCCGGTACGAATTTCGTTACAACACAATGACGACTGTTACGGAATATCGCGAACGAAACACCTTTTGTTTTTGTTTCCGCCCCATCACCAACCGTATACGCAACAGTATTGCCATGAACGCACGCCTGGAAGGCCTCAACCTATGGGACCGGGACGTGATCCGTTACCTCGATTCCGACCGCATCCCGATATTCAACCCTATTGAGGATTTTCTTTTCGGAGTAGATGTCCGTTGGGACGGACGCGACCGGATTCGTGAACTGGCTTCCCGTGTTCCTTGCAACAACATTCACTGGCCGGATTTATTTTACCGTTGGTTTCTAAATATGGTGGAACACTGGCGTCACACCGATCGTAAGTATGCCAATTGTACAGTACCGTTATTAGTCGGGCCGCAAGCCTATCGAAAATCGACTTTCTGCCGGAGTTTGTTGCCACCGGAATTACAGATATACTATACCGACCGCATTGATTTCAGTAACAAAAGGGATGCCGAGCTGGCTCTAAATCGTTTCGCGCTCATTAACATGGACGAGTTCGACCAGAATAGAGTGAGTCAACAGGCTTTTCTGAAACATATCCTGCAAAAACCTGTGGTTAATATCCGTCGTCCTCATGGCACAGCCACACAAGAGATGCGCCGTTACGCTTCATTTATAGGAACAAGCAATCACAAGGATTTACTGACTGACACTTCCGGCAGCCGACGCTACATTGTTATCAATGTGACCGGTCCGATTGACTGTTCTCCGATTGATTACGAACAACTTTATGCACAAGCAATGCACGACATTTACAGGGGAGAACGTTACTGGTTCGACACTGAAGATGAAAAGGTTATGACCGAAGCCAATCAGGAATTTCAAGTGATCCCCATTGCGGAGCAGTTATTCCACCAATTTTTCCGGGCTGCTAAAGAAGAGGGGGAAGAATATGAGTTACTTCTTGCTATTGAGATACTGGAACAGGTGCAGCACGACAGTAAAATTCATATATCTGATTGCAATATTATTCAATTCGGGAGAATATTACAAAAGAATCAAGTGCCTTCTATACACACCAAACGTGGGAATGTCTATAAAGTGGTTCGAATCAAGCCGAAAAGAGAATAATTATACACTTTTACATAAGGTGATAGGTGAAAGATATGGTGATAGGTTAGATACGACCTAGGGGTATTCAGTAAATGTCCCTCTTTCTTATAAATACAGAGAGAAGTTCTCCTTTTCGTGAACTTTTCTCTGTATTT